>Ga0210044_10000311_pt1 | contig 73067 bp, 57 predicted proteins | sample CryGey13umfilter_2_FD_183959 | JGI IMG/M metagenome (GOLD analysis project Ga0210044, IMG submission 183959) | Groundwater microbial communities from aquifer in Utah, USA - Crystal Geyser 4/9/14 3 um filter (SPAdes) (version 2) | ecosystem: Environmental > Aquatic > Deep subsurface >... | reverse complement strand
CGGCCAGCACTTCACCTTGATCAGGCTTTTCAGCAGCGCTGTCAGGAATGACGATGCCAGAGGCGGTGCGGGTTTCGTTTTCAACGCGTTTGACAATCACGCGGTCATGCAGGGGACGAAGTTTCATAGTGACTCCTATAGGGTTTGAAACAAGGGGTTTAACAACACAGGCCAAACAACCGGAGTTGTATAGCCTCGTAACATTTAAAGCGGTGGCATACAACCGGGGCTGTTAGCACTCAACTCCAACGAGTGCTAATGATAAGGGCGTTTGCGGTAGTTTCAAGTCTTCAGGTTGCAATTGATTGCAGTTTAGCGAGGACATGTGGCTGTCGATGCTCAAGAGGTTTTGAACTTTTATCACCCAATTTTGAACTCGGCTTAGACCAGTAATTGCACCTAATCCTTTGAATTTAAATAGAAAAGTCGCTTTTTTGAATGGATTTCAAGCTTGTTGAGAAGCTTGGATCGGTCGAACATGCCGAAATTCGTCGAATCGTCCAGATTGGGCTCACGCCGCAGCTAGGCAAGGTTAATGCGCAAATTCATTGGTGGTTCTGGGGCTCGCATGTTTATGACTATGCCCAGTCCCGCCAACTCAATGTAGGTGGCAACGTCAGTGAACAAAACGTCAATCTTTACGACTACGAACGGAGTCGTCATTTCACTGGAAAATTGCCGTAACTTTATGACCATGGGACCGGTTTTCATGTCACCCTTGAAATCGTCGGCCGTGAGTTCAAAGGTTACGCATACTGCTTGGGGACTCACTTTTCAATAAGTCCACACCTCATGCCCCAGCATGCCCCCGTTCAAAGTCTCGCGGCAAACCCGCCAGTTGGGCAAATAGCTGTCCATCAGCGCGGTGAACCGTTCCGAGTGTTTGCGTTCCAGCAGGTGCACCAGTTCGTGCACCACGATGTATTCCAGACACATCTCGGGCTTTTTGGCCAGTTCGAGATTGAGCCAGATGCGTTTGGCGGCGGTGTTGCAACTGCCCCACTTGGTTTTCATCTTCTTCACGCCCCACTGGCTGGCCTGCACACCAAGGATGGGCTGCCATTCGTCCAGCAACGGGGGAATCAGTGCCTTGAGCTGATCGCGATACCAGGCCAGCAGAACCAGTTCTCTCTGTTCAACTGTTGCCCCAGGGCGTACATACAGGTCTAGGCTAGTAATGCCTCGCACCACGACTCTGGGTGGCGCATCTACCGCGTGCATCCGCAGCCGGTAACGTTTTCCCAGAAAGTAATGACTCTCGCCATTGACCATTTCACGCTGACTTTGGCGTGGTTGTTCGGCAAACTTGGCCCGCTGCCGCTTGATCCAGCCCAGTTTGTCGATCACCGCCAACCGCACCGCCTCATCGCTGATCACCAAGGGCACAGCCACCCGCACCCGGCCCATGGGCGGGTAAACGCCCAGATGGAGGTTTTTGATGTCCTTGCGAACCACTTCAACTTTGATGCCGCCCACCAGCAAGTGGCTGGTTTCCGTCGCCTTTACTGCAGCCACCTCAGTAGCCACTCTGGTGCTTGACCAAATCCAGTATCCGGTCGGTCTCGGTTTCCAGGTCAAGGGGCGGTGGCGGTGAACCCACCTGCTGAACTTGCAAACCCGTGTTGGGCAGGATGGCTGTGCTGAGCACATGGCGAATGGCAAAACGCACCCGCTTGGTCTTGGCGCTGTTGTTGCGCCAATCATCCTGCAAGCTGCCCAACACCGCCGTATCCACAGTCACCGCCAGAGTCTCGTTCTTACCCAGGTTGTTGTACAGCGCCCGCTTTGCGGCGGTCTTCAGTGCAGCCGGGTACGATGCCTGGCCACCAGGTTGTGCGGCATCTTTGGTGAGTTGCGCAATTTTGTTCAGATACTCGGTGTAACTGATCACGGCCTTGCGCCGTTGTTTAATCAGCGCATCGAGCAGTTTGCTCATTTTTTCATAGTAGGCGGGGTCCACGGGCGACTCGTTGATGATCAGCTTGCGGACATTGTTTTCAATCGCCTCAGCCACGGCTTCATCGGTTTTCATGACGCCCTTGATCTTGGCCGCTGCCGCATCCGGGCCGCGTTCCACAATGAGCCCAATCAGGCTCATGTCGTCAAAGGCTGAGATTTTTTCACTCTCTTCTGCCCGGATATAGGTGTCAATCAGGTGCCGCATGGCGGGCTCGTACAACTTCAGGTCGATGTAATCACCACTGGCCAGGCGCACCTCATCGCGTACCTTGCTGGCGTGATCCACTTCCACCTTGATTTTTTCAATCTGATCCGGGGTGTATCCGGCTTGTGCCATCTCGCCCGCAATGGCGGCATAGGCCCGAATCAGGCGGGCGACAAACTTGTAAAGTTTCAGCCGCTTGGGTTCGTTTTCTTTGAGTTGCGCAACATTGCCAGAATCCTTGGCGCAGAAGTAATGCCCATAGGCACATGAATCTCTGGGTGCCAGCACGGGCTCGCAAAGTGCCTTGACGGCCTCGCGGGCATCTTCCAGGTCTTCGCGGGCTTTATCAAGCCGGTTTTCCAGCAAGCCTTTCACATCGTCGGCATCAAAACCGTCCAGCGCACCGCTGGTGTAGTCACTCACCGCCCCCTCCAGGCTTTTGAACAAGTCCTTGTAGTCGATGATGTAGCCGTATTCCTTGTCGTCACCGTCGAGCCGGTTGACGCGACAAATGGCCTGGAACAAGCCATGGTCTCGCATCTGTTTGTCGATATACAGGTAGGTGGCCGAAGGCGCGTCAAACCCGGTCAGCAGCTTGTCCACCACGATCAACAGTTTCATCTGCCCCGGCTCGTTGATGAACTTCTTTTTGACCTCCAGCTCGAATTTTTCGGCCTTGGTTGTCGCCTTGTCAGTCGGCTCATTGAACCAGTCTGCCAGCATCTTGCCATAGACCGCGTATTTCAGCAGCTTGTCAGTAATGCCTTCACCCGTGGTTTCGCCCTTGGTGTCACTCACGCTGGGTGCGTAACTGGTCACGATGGCGCACTTACCTTGGAGTTCGGTCTTGGCGAACAGCTCGTAAAACTTGCAGGCCTCGTAAATGCTGCCTGCCACCAGCATGGCATTGCCGTGGCCGTCCATCAGGCGCGGCCGGGTCGCCATGTCCATCAGGATGTCGGCCACAATTTTCTTCAACCGGTCCTGGCTGGACAGCACACGCTGCATGGTGCCCCACTTTTGCTTGAGCTGGGCCTTGGCCAGGTCATTCAGCCCCTGGGTTTTGGCCTCAAACCACTTGTCGATGCTGGCCTGTGAGGTGATGGACTGGTCAATGTCACGCGCCTCGTAACGCAAGTCCAGCACCACACCTTCCCGCACGGCCTGGTCAAACTTGTAGGTGTGGATGTAGCGGCCAAACACCTCAATGCTCTTTTGCTTGTCGGCTTTCAGCAGGGGTGTGCCGGTAAAGCCAATAAAAACCGCATTGGGCAGCAGCGCCGTCATGGCTTTGTGCAGGTCTCCACTTTGAGTGCGGTGGCATTCATCGACAAACACGTAGATGTCGCCCTTGGCTTTGAAGTCGGGCGGCAGCTTCTGAATGGCGGCGATGAACGCTTGGGTGCCCGCGCCATCAGCGTCGTCGTCATCATCACCCTTACCGCCAAACTTGTGGACCAGCGAGCAGATCAACGACTCGGTTGTGCCGTTCAGCGTGTTGATCAGGTCAGCGCCACTGGCTGTGCGGCAAATGGCTTCATTCACACCCAGAAAAACCTTCTCAATCTGCTCATCCAGTTCGGTGCGGTCGGTGATGATCAGCACCCTGGCGCCGACCACGTTTTCACGAATCCACTTGGCCAGCCAAACCATGGTGAGCGATTTGCCGCTGCCCTGGGTATGCCAGATGATGCCGCCCTCGCGGCGGTAGATGAACTCTTGCGCAGCCTTGACGCCAAAGTATTGGTTCTGGCGGCACAGTTTTTTGGTGCCTGCGTCAAACACCACATAGTCGTGCATCAGTTCCAGAAAGCGTGTTTTGTCGCAGACCTGCAGGAGCTGACGGTCCAGCAGGTTGGGCTCATCGGCATAGGGGCCGGTGGCTTCCACCCAGCGCAGGACATACTTTTCTGGGGTTTCGATGGTGGCGTAACGCAGCCCTTCGGTGTCGTTGCCAGCCATCACCCACTGCATGGTGGAAAAAAATGGCTGGATGAATTCCTTCTTCTGGTTGTCCAGGTTCTGGCGAATGCCCTCCGCCACCGACACAGTCGAGCGTTTCAGCTCAAGCACGCCCAGCGCCAAACCGTTGATATAGATGACCACATCCGGGCGCTTGCTGTTGGCTTTGGCCGAAGCCAACAGGGCAGAGCCTTTGACGGTCACTTCTTCAGCCACCGCAAAATGGTTGTTTTGCGGCTGCTTCCAGTCGATCAGCCAGACCGTCACCTTATTTTTACCCATGGCGGGCAACACCTTGATGCCGTAACGCAGCAGCTCATACACCTCACGGTTGCGCTCAAAGATGCTTTTGCTGGTGTCGGTGGCGACCTTGTTCAGCTCGTGGAGTGCGCGACTGATCAGCGTGTCGCTCACGCCCTGCCTAGTCAGCCAAGACGATAGAAGTTTGGGTTCTATGTTTCGGTTGTCGCTGTCAATCTGGTTTTCCAGGTAGTCATACCCCAAACGCTGTTGGAACAGGGCGACGATGCGGGCCTGCGTGCGCTTTTCGATCTGGCCGACGGTGCTCATTTTTTTAACTCCCTGGCTGCGGCTTGCCTGATCGCCGCTGTATCTACGAACTTTCTGTTGGCCATCGGCATCAGCGCCGTCATCCGTGCTGGTCGAGACCAGCAGCCCTCAACGACCTGTCACGTGGTTGCAAACGTCAAAATTTCGGTTTCTTGCCGCTGCTCGACCAGCTGCACATCCGCCTGTGCCAGTTCAGCACAAATTTCGCGGCAGGCACCAAACCGCTTGGCATCGCTCTCGGGTGGTGCGGCTACGGCAAAGAGAACGTCACGCGGGAGCAAATTGCGTTTGCGCAAACGCCGAACCTTTTGCAACCATTTATCACCATGATCAAAAATGCCGTTTGGCTCGTCTTGGGTCAAGTTGAACGGCTTGATGATTTTGGTCAACTGACCATCCAGACGCTGTACCAGCGGGAAACTGGCGTGAATCTGATCGTCACCAATGCGCTCGCTCTTGAACGGTGCAGGCAGGGTCAGACCCTCCAGCAGGGTCTGAATCCGTTTGGTGATGGTGTGTTCAACATACTCTGGCGTCACGAAGGCATGGTCCACATAGTGGTCAAACAGCTTGACAAGTTGCACCGCAGGGTCTTGCGTCAAGATCGGGCGCACCTGGCCAAAGCGCACCATGGCCTCACGCGGGTGGGTCAAAGCGGTCAGCAGGTCACGAATCCGGTCAGCACGCTCCGGCACGGCAGGCAATGCGACAACCAGGCGCTGAATTCGCTCCAACTCGGTTTCTATGGCCTTGAGTGCCGTGCGATAAACGTCCGCGCTCAGTTGATCAAAAAACGCGGTGATGCGCGCATAGCGCCGGTTTTGAAGTTTGAAATTGAAATAGCCGGTTTCAGGGCAGGTGATGACAACGCCCACATTGGCAAATTCCCCGGTCTCGGTGTATGGCGCAAACTGGACGACGGCATACCGGCAAGCAAAGTTTTTCATACCGTTCTCCATAGTTCAGGGGTTGCGCAGCGGCTCAAAGTGTTTTTGATGTCTGCCAGGTCAAACTTGGCTGGGACATCCATTTCGGCATTGGCCCAATGCCACTCTTCGGGAACATTATGGCAGGCCAGGGGTAGCGCCTCCAAAGCCCCCGACAGGCGTTGGGCATAGTCAACCTGAGCCACCAAATCTGAACAAATGCCCGACCACTGGGCAGCAAAGACATGGTGCGCAAGGAAATCTGCCGCGTTAAAGTCCCGATCAAACGCCAGGTTGTGGTCAATGACCACCAGTTCCTTGGCAGCGGCATCAAAGAGCAAGTTGGTGTTGCCCGTGAGTCGGTCACCATTGCGAATCCACCAGTCGAAGACCAGCACATCACGCTGCACATTCACCGGCACTTTGCTGACCCAGCCAACTTCCATCCACAGGGCGCTTGGGTGCAGGCGCGAACCAAAAGCGGGACCTGCCCCCAGGTCTTGCCACTCGGCCGGTGTCTCCCGCAGCAGGTCATCCCCAATTTCTACAATCTCGAAAGGCGGCAGACGCAGACCGAACCGCAGAGCCAGATGGCCGCAAATCCATTCATGCCACAGGCTGGCCCGGTTGGTCTGGCGACCTTTGACGTAGTAAACGACACCATCTTCACCACGGCACTTGTAGGGCCGCGACTTGCCTTGATCGCTTGGTCCCAGAATTTCAACAATTTGCAGTGCCAAGGCCATCTCCCTAGGGTTGCGGTGTCGTGGGGACTAGTCGAATCCTTCCGGTCAGCAGCGCTTGCATCATGCCCTGCTTGAGCGCGTGGGTCTTGTCGCGGCGGGTTTGCAGGGCGGCGAGTTCGGCGTCCATGTCGCTGAGGATGGTGGCGATGGCGGTTTGCTCTTCAAATGGCGGAACGTCTAACGAAAAGGCAAGCAATCTAGAGACGGATAGCCCTGGCTGGGCAGATGATTCTGAATACTGGTTCAGATTCATCCTTTTAAGAATTGCAGCCAACCAATGGATATCAGTTTCATTGAGTGGCGTCAAAACGATAGCGTGCTCAGACGCGAAAAATTCACCATTGACGCTTTGCACGTTGCCACATAAGGCTCCCTGTCTTCCGATCAAGGCATAGCTGCCCGCATGGGTGTAACGAGCTGTGTAGCCACGAAGACCGTTTCCACCGTAGCACGGGAACTTTGAATGGTCATCTATGTCTGCACAAGTTATTCCCTCGCCGCTTTTCATGTGGCAAATTTCAGAAAACTGTTTCATTTCCCATGCACTACTAAACCCCGGCAGGCGGGTCTGGCCGGTGAGGAGTTGCTGCATGGCGGCCTGTTTGAGGTCGCGCTTTTTGGCAATCAGTGCATCCAGCCTGGCCAGCAGCGCATCCACATCCGATAGCGCGGTAGCGATGGCATTTCTATCGCCTTGGTCTCTGGGAAGTGGAACCAGAAAGGCGTTGAGATTCGCGTTTGTTATCTGATTAATTGTTGCGCCGATGTTTTCATTTATCTGACGTTTGATCAGATTTGAGTTGAACTGCTGAAAAATAAAAGCGGAGTCGGAGGTGCGGAAAACGGACATAAACGCACCGAATGTTTGCCCTACTACTCTTTGGTCCAAAACAGTACACTTTCCGATTAGCGCTCGACTTCCATTCCTTACGCAGATCAGAATGTCGCCGTCTTGGACCCGAATTCGCTCAGGGATTTCAGCATCAACGTACACACAGTCGTCCAAGGCGATCACGCCATCCTGAACATTCGAGGACCGCAGTACGAGAGTCCCATGTTGCTTGACGTTGCTGGGCTTGTAATTTAAACCGATCAAACACAGCCCTAAATCACCGAGCGCGACAACATCCCAATCACCTGGAATCACCCCCACCTCCGTCAGCTTGTATCCCGCCGGAATGTCTGTCGTCATGCCTTTGCCTTGGCCAGAAAATATATAACAAATCGGCCTCTAGCCCTTATCCAATAAGCGCAAGCAGCTCTACTATTCATAGTGGCACAAAGATATTGCTTCATGCTGGTGCCACCTTGCGCCCCGGTACATAGGGAATCAGCCCTTTGGCAAAGGCGATGTCTTGCACCTCCAGCGGCAGGTGCCGCGCATCGACCGTGTAGCCGTTGACCTCCAGCATCCAGATCAGCGGGTTGGCATCCATGCGGCTGGGCAGGGTCCAGGCGGGGTCCATCTGGCTCATGCCGAGGGCGTCGCGGATTTTTTTGGAGTGGTTTTGGCCGGTGCTAGCCGCCACACAGAAGTGCGCCCAGATGTCGGTGGCCTGGCAATGGGGGGTTTGTGCGGCGTCAAATAAAAAGTTGACCATGCCTGCAGCATGCACCGCACCAGCGGCCCATGAGCTGGCTTGCCCTTTGAGCAGGGGCGACGGGCGCTTGCGGCACAAGGCGGCCAGCGCCTGGCGAATGAGCTGTTTGTACTCGTCGTTCAGGTGCTTGTCACAAAAGGCATCGGTATGGTGGGCGATGGCTTCAAAGGTCTCGCGCATGGCTGCGGGAACGCGGGGTGCGGTGGTGGTCATGGTGTCATATTCCGGTTGAAGTTGAGGTGACTGAATTTATGCAAAATTGACCGCTATCCCTTGTATCCATTGCGCTAATAGCTACTGAATTTATATTGAATCCTGTTTGCCTGCACCCGCTTCTCGCAGCGTCAGCGCCAGCTCGCGGCGCAGTTCTTCACGCTCAGGCAGATAAAGCTGGTATTTCTGCACAATCAGTTGGCCCTGGGCGGCCAGCTTCAAGACACCGGTTTTGTCTTTGCTGGCGGCCAGGCGCGGGAACAGCGCGCTGTCTTTTTGCCGGATCAGTTCGCGCACTGACCAGCGCTCGCGTAAGGTTTGCTGCTCATAAAAGCTGCGTTCTAGTGGATCGTCTATTTTCAGTAGATCCACAATCACCGACCAGCTCAATTGGTGCGACAGCGTCGCACCAATTGGCCAGGCCAGGTAAAACTGGCGGAATCGGATTAAGTTGCTGCGGCTAAACCCCTTGCCGTGGCGCAGGCTCAGGTCGCTGGCCAGCTTGTTGATAAGTGCCTTGCCGTATTCGGCCCGAGCTTTGCCGCCTTGTTCAAACGCCACAATCTGGCGCCCCACCTGCCAGTAGGTTTGGGTGATGTGGGTGTTGACGGCCTGCACCGCCTGCATGCGGCCCTGCGTGTAGGTGTCGGATATCTGCTGGAGCAGGTTGATGTAACCCTGGTCGGTCGTCAGTTCCATACAAAGCCCATTTTCTTCAGGTGCGCGTCCACCTTGTCCGCCAGGGTTTCTACTTCAGCGGTCAATTGCGGGATGGGCGTGACATAGCGCTCGGTCAGTTGCTTGATGCGCCCGGTGAGGGTTTGGCTGACACGATCCAGCTCACCTTGCACGCTGGCTGAAAGCGCGGTCAGCCATTTGTCATTCACCACCAACGTCTTGATGTCAGCGGGGTTGAGCTTGCCGTATTGGGCTGCCACTTTGGCGTCAAGTGCCTTGGCGGCGTCTTTCACCTTTTTGCTGGCAGTGGCTTCCTGCTCGGTCAGGTCAATATAGGTGACCAGCAGCTTGCGTTCTTCAAGCGCGGCTTTGTTGTGTTTGACCTTGGCCAACTGGGCCTTTGCGCTGACTTTGGTCAGTTTGCCCTTGTCGTTTTTGGCGTCAGCCAGCAGGCCGTCTTCACTGCCATGCTCTTCGTCAAGCTCTTCCATCAGGCGGGTGATGCCATCGCGTTCGGCTTCCAGTTGCGCCATGGCCTTTTGATCAGCCGCGAAGTAACGGGCAATGACCAGCGCAGGCGGAATCAGGTCGGTGTTGGGTTTGCCTGCTTGCACGGCCTGCCAGCCGTCGCTGGAGATCATCCACACATCGTCCTGCAGGGTGTCGGCCCAATAGTCCATCAGGTGCTGGTACACACCGTAGGGGTCAATCAGTGACGCGATGGGGGCGTTGGCGCGAAAGGTGTCGAGCAGGCTCTCAGACAGGGCATTAATCAGCACATGGGGCCGCTGTCCTTGTTGGATGCCGGTAAGCAGCGGCATATTGGCTGCTGTCCAGGTGGCAAACAGTGCTGTGACCTGGGTATTGAAGGCTGTGAACTCGGGGTGGGCGAATATGGCGGCTTTGACTTGCGCGGCTTCCACCAGGGGCTGGCTGTAGCCGGTGCGGTTGGCTGGCGTGAACAGGTCTTGGCGCAGGCTGGGGAACACCTGCCAGTACGCGGCCAGGCCATCAAGGTCGGCGTTGGGAATGCCGCCCATCAGGTGCGCGGCAATGTCTTGCAGGTCTTCTGGCTCGGTACTGTCGATGTAGCGCGGCAGGTTCAGGTTGTAATCATTGGCCTCAATCTCTGCCAGCGGCACCAGGCGCGAATACTTGGGGGTTTCCAGTTGCCGGGTGAAGGTGTCGACAATTTTGTGAATGTCCTGGGCGCGCAGGCGGTTTTTGTTGCCGTCCTTGATGAAGCCTTTGCTGGCATCCACCATGAAAATGCCTTTGCGACCGGCAGCACCCTCTTTGTCCAGCACCAAAATACAAGCGGGTATGCCGGTGCCATAAAACAGGTTGGCAGGCAGGCCAATGATGCCTTTGATAAAGCCCTGGCGCACGATGCGTTTGCGGATGCTGCCCTCTGCACCACCGCGAAACAACACGCCATGCGGGTGAATGACGGCTCCCTTGCCCGTGCTTTTGAGTGTGGCCAGGATGTGCAGCATGAAGGCGTAATCGCCATTTTTCTCAGGTGGCACACCATACTCAAAGCGGCCATAAAGATCGTTGAGCGGGTCTAGGCCACTGGTCCAGTTCTTGTTGGAGAACGGAAAATTGGCCACCACAAAGTCAAACGTCTTGAGGCCACCGCCCGCCTGCTTGAAGTGCGGGCTGGAGAGCACGTTGTCTTGCCAAATTTCAGCGGTGGGGCAGTCGTGCAGCACCATGTTCATGCGGGCTAGCGCACTGGTGGCGTTGTCCATTTCTTGCCCGTACAGGGCCAGGTCCAGCCCGGTGCGGCTTTTGGCCTCGTCATGCGCTTTGAGCAGCAGCGAACCTGAGCCACAGGTCGGGTCGTGAATGGTCTGATTGGCGCTGGTGGTTTTGGCCAAGTCGATGACCATGGCCATGATGCGTGACACCTCAGCCGGGGTGTAAAACTGGCCTTTGCTTTTGCCTGACTCGGTGGCAAAGTGGCGCATCAAAAACTCGTAGGCATCGCCCAGCAGATCATCACCTTCTGCCCGGTTGCCGCCAAAGTTCAGCCCTTCAAAGATGGCCACGAGCTTGGTGAGGCGATCCACCATGTCTTTGCCTTTACCGAGCTTTTCTTCATCATTGAAGTCAGCTACGTTGATGGCACCTTGCAGGCTGTCATTGGCCACGGCCAGCCTGGCGATGATTTTGTTGAGTTTGTCGCCAATTTCCTTGTCGCCCTTGGCCGCCACCATGTCGGCAAAGCTGCCGCCCGGTGTGCTGCCCTGCGGTAACGGCACGTCAATCAGGGCGCTGGGGTCGCCAGCATATTTGTCAGAGACGTATTTGACGAACAGTAGGATGAGGACGTAATCCTTGTACTGGCTGGCATCCATGCCACCACGCAGTTCGTCGCAAGATTTCCAGAGGGATGAATAGAGTTCAGATTTTTTGATGGCCATGGCGGTGAATATTCCCTGTGGCTAGTTATCTTATCGGACTGGGAAATGCCATTTGTGGGTCCGTACCGCTAGGTAGTCGCTTTCGTTGGACTGGAACTGCCAAAGTGAAGATTTTTGGATGAACTGAAAGCTCGGATTGACCGAAAGTCCCCCTGTGGCTGACGCTTCAGTCACTTTTTATCAACTTAGGAGCTTAGCGATGACCAAAACCACTTCTCAACCCAAACATGCCATTCTATTCAGCGACGTAGCCCGTATCCAAGGCGCTGTTGCCAATCCACTTGGGGGCCAGATTCCCAAAGGTAACTATGTTGGCCGCATGCAACGCGCAGCCGCAGCTCCGGTCGCACCTAAGAAAGCCAAGTGAATCGAACCCATCGACTTCAGGAGCTGATCATGTCAAAGCAATCAGATGACGACAACCACGCCAATCAAATGAACCCAAATCACGATGAGTATTGGCACTCGCGCGGGGAAGATGAACGGCCTGACGACTGGGAAGACCGAACGGAATCAGATGAAACGGATTGATTGAGTAGCCAGTCTGGCCAGTCCACATCGCCCGATGAGGGCTGGCCAGCGCCATTGATCCGGTGTCTCTGCCATCGACTTTTGTAGTCACCCTCGTCGATCAGGACGAAGGAGTTCAATTTGCTTTCGCTTGAATTCCGAATCAGTGTTTCCTGCCAAGTGATGGCCATGATGCCGAGCGGTACTGGACAACTCGGAAAATCCACCGGATCTCGATTGGCCGGAGAAAAATGACGGCACAAGGCTTGCCAAACATTGAAATAGTCGCGCAACGTCAATTTTTTAGTGCCGTCAAAATAGTTTCCAATGAGCGTATCCGAGAGGTCAATTGCGTTCCCGAGTTGGCTTCGGCCCGTCGGGACTGACGGCCAGCATTTTTGATAATGAACATGCACCAAAGCATGGGAAAGCTCCAGCAAGCGGCGGATCGGTCGGTGAATCAGGTTTTTGGATGGTTTTGAACCACCGTTGATATCCCAATCTTCATTGATGCGTGGCGCTACCCATAAGAACAGCGGCATTGGTCGCATCGCCTGAAAATACTGACATCCCCATTCGGCATCGAGAGCTGTGTAAATGTCAAACACCAGGCTTTCAAGCAGGTTAGTCAGGACTGGGCCAAGTTCGCTCCATTCTGAAATAGCATTCCATTTCACGCCGGATGAATCCGGCGCTGTGTGCCCCCTGAGTCAGAATAGTTGTCGCATTCAAAAACCCGCGGATGATCCGCGACAAAGCGACACCCAATGAAACGACAAAACTACTCAACTGAATTCAAAGCGCTGGCCCTGAACAAAGCGCAAACCCGTGGTGATCAAACCCTACAAGCGATAGCCAGCGATCTCAACTTATCGCTAGGAACCCTCAAAGGCTGGCTGCAGCAACAAAACAAGGAACTCGCACTCAGCGGCCTGCATACGCCGCTGCTGGAGCAACAGCCGACCAAAACCTGGAGCGCAGAACAACGCCTGGCTGCGCTAATTGAGAGCCATGGACTCAAGGACCAAGCCTTGCACGCCTGGTGCCGTGAAAAAGGCCTGTTCGAACACCAGCTGCGCCAATGGCATCAAGAGTTCTGCAAAACCAGCAAAGCGGCAACAACCCCTGCAGATACAGCCCTGCGCCAAGCCCGACAACAGAACGAAAAATTGGAGCGCGAGCTGCGTCGCAAAGACAAGGCACTGGCAGAGGCAGCGGCGCTGTTGGTGCTGCAAAAAAAGTTCCAAGCCCTGTGGGAGGGCGAGGAAAAATGACCACCACTGAACAGCGTCAAAACCTATCGAGCTTGATCTGGCAAGCCTGCAAAAGCGGTGCACGCCTGCACAACGCTTGCAAGCAAATAGGCATAACCTGCCGAACCCTACAGCGTTGGCTAAGCTCAAACGCTCTTGCGCCAGAGTCGGCGCAGCAGCAACACGAGCCGCAGGCAAGTGTTGAGGCTGCGCCGACTCTGGCGCGCGCGCTTGAAGTGGCCCCTGACAAGCCCGTGGGTGCCGATCGTCGCCAGGCAGGCCTGCGCCAAGCCGTCACACCGCACAACAAGCTCACAGCCCAAGAATGTGAAGATGTGCTGGCGGTGCTCAACAGCGATGAATTCAAAGACCTGCCGCCCAGCCAGATCGTGCCCCGCTTGGCCGACCAGGGGCGCTATGTGGCCAGTGAATCGACCATGCAGCGCTTATTGCGCTGCCAACATCAAAATACCCACCGCCGCAGTGAGCGTGCGCCCAAGAAGCGCCACAAGCCTTTTGCACTCAAGGCCACCGTAGTCAATCAGGTGTACACGTGGGACATCACGTATTTGCCCACCACCATCAAGGGGCAGTACTTTTATCTGTACGTGTTTGTTGACATTTTTAGCCGCTTCATTGTGGGCGCGCAGGTGTTCGAGTGTGAAAGCGCAGATTTGGCCGCCTTGATGATCAAGGATATTTGTGAGCGCTATGGCATTGACAAGGGTCAGGTTTCTTTGCATTCGGATAACGGCTCGCCGATGAAGGGACAGACCATGCTGGCGACGCTGCACGATCTCGGTGTAATTGCCTCACGCAGCAGGCCCTCGGTGAGCAATGACAACCCTTATTCAGAGTCGCTGTTTAGAACGTTGAAGTATCGACCGTTGATGCCGGTGAAGCCTTTTGATTCGATTGATCAGGCACGCCAATGGGTCATTGGCTTGGTTGATTGGTATAACCAGGAGCACCGCCACAGCGCCATCAAGTTCGTCACCCCTGAGCAGCGTCATTTGGGTCAAGATGTGCAGTTGCTGCAAAAGCGCTCTGAGGTTTATGCCCAGGCACGTGAGAAAAACCCAATGCGCTGGTCAAAAAATACGCGCAACTGGAGCCGTGTGACTGAAGTTCATCTCAACCCCGATAAGCCCATTTCCAAGGAGCTCAAATCACCTGAAAATTAATCAGCTTTTTTACCCACTTTTTGCGACAACTTACTTGACTTCTATCGGTGTGCCCGATAGTGGCATTGTGGTTCGGCTGGCCGATCCGGTTGTTGTTTTCACTGACGATTTGCTTAAATTTGTCAATGTTGCGGTTGCTGCACGCATCAATCAAGGACCGAAGCAATTCGTCGGCTTGCAGTGCCCGTGCGATGGCATACGGGAGCCGGATGGTGTCCTGGACTTCCATGCTTTTGATCCATGATGCCCAAAGGCCAGTATCGCCATCGCATTTTTTAGGGGGATTCGCTATCAGCGCTGAGACTTCATCTGCCGACCATCCCCTCTTTTTGCCCTGTTCATGGGTCCACGCCGTTGCGTTTTTCTGAATTTGCTTAATTTTGGAAGGTCGAACTTTTTCCAGATTTCCCTGTGCAATGCGCCCAGCGGAGAGTCCAGTAAATTCAGTCAACCACGGGCGAAAACTTTTCCCATGAATCAGTCCAAGATTTGCCAGTGGCGCTATCGCCAATGCCTCTAGGACTTGCCTTACAGCGACGTAGCCTTTTGTTTCTTGAATAGTCAAATTGAAACTCCCTTGGGTACTGGTTGCCAAAGCACATGGCTGGCGAAGTTTTGCAGGATTTTTAGGTGTTCTGGCCCCGACCCAACAACCAACATTATTGATGGATAAAGGAAAATTGACGGAGTGTCTGTTGCGCCTTGGGCCAAGATGGGCCTACAAACTGAAACAACATCCAGAAAATTAGTGCGTACTCGGACAACAAGACGTAACCGGTCCAAGTGCACGGTGTGCAAGCGTTGTTGGTCAGTAGCCATGACAGGGCCGCCAATGACAACCCGCCACGTAGGCGCGCGGGCTCGAGATCAGGCACACTTGGGTGTGTTGATTCAATTTGAGAGTGTCTTTATGTCATATGCCCTGCTTAAAACCTTGCATCTGTTGTCCATCATCGTCTGGATCGGCGGCATGGTGTTTGCCAATTTCTTTTTGCGCCCGGCGGTGGCGGCGTTGGAGCCCGCGGTGCGGGTGCGCCTGATGCATGCGGTGTTGGGCCGCTTTTTTACCGCAGTGCTCGTGGCCGCAGGCTTGGCCTTCGCCACCGGTGGCTGGATGATCGGGCGCACGGCGGCTGACATGGCGCGCTCAGGCGTGCGCTTCAACATGCCACTGGAGTGGATGCTCATGGCCACGCTGGGTGTGTTGATGATGCTGATTTTTGTCTACATCCGATGGGTGCTTTATCGGCGCTTGGGCGCGCTGGTGCAGGCCGCAGACTGGCCTTTGGGCGGCGCTTTGCTGCAGCAGATCAGAGGCTGGGTGCTGGTGAATCTGGTGCTGGGGGTGGTGATTGTGCTGGTCACCGTGGTCGGCGTGTCGAGTTAAGGGCTTGATCATGAACAAGCCTTAAGGCTGGTCATGAATCCAGATGCCCAACAGTTGTGGCGCGCGCCGCGCTGGGCCCTGGCCGTGTTGCTGGCCACCTTGGGCATGCTTGGGCCGTTTTCCATTGACACCTACATTCCCGCGTTTGCGGGCATTGCCACGTCGCTGCAGGCCACACCGCTGCAAATGCAGCAAACCTTGTCGGCGTATCTGTTTGGCTTTGCCTTCATGAGCCTGTTTCATGGGGCCTTGTCCGACAGCATTGGGCGCAGACCGGTGGTGTTGTGGGGCTTGGCGGCTTTTACCCTGGCTTCCATGGGCTGTGCCCTGTCGCAAAGCATCGGCCAGCTGGTGTTTTTTAGGGCCGTGCAGGGGCTGACCACGGGCGCGGGCATTGTGGTGTCACGGGCGGTGGTGCGCGACATGTTCCCGCCCGCGCAGGCGCAAAAAGTCATGAGCCAGATCACCATCTATTTTGGCGTTGCACCGGCCGTGGCTCCGATGGTGGGCGGGCTGCTGTTTGCGCACCTGGGCTGGCATGCTGTGTTTTGGTTTTTGACGGCGGTGGGGGTGGTGCTGTGGGCTGCCAATTTCAAGCTTCTGCCCGAAACCTTGCACCTGAGCCAACGCCAGCCGCTGGCGGTGAGCAATTTGTTGCAAGGCTATTGGCAATTGGGGCTAGACCCCCGGTTCCTGCTGTTGGCTCTGGCCAGTGGCATTCCATTCAATGGCATGTTTCTGTACGTGTTGTCGGCTCCGGCTTTTTTGGGTGAGCATCTGGCGCTGGCACCGACGCAATTCTTCTGGTTTTTTGTGCTCACCATCAGCGGCATCATGGCGGGGGCCTTTGTCAGCGGCCGCATGGCGGGCAAGCTGGCTCCCAAGCGGCAGATCAAGTACGGTTTTTTGATCATGTTCAGCATTGCGCTGATCAACCTGCTGGCCAATGCGCTCTTTAAGGCGCATGTGTCCTGGGCCTTGTTTCCGGTGATGATTTTTGCTTTTGGCTGGGCCATGATGGTGCCGGTGGTGACCTTGCTGGTGCTGGACTTGCACCCGGATCGGCGTGGCATGGCATCGAGCCTGCAGGCGTTCATTGGCTCCAGCGCCAACGGTCTGGTGGCAGGTGGCGTGGCCCCGTTGGTGATGCACTCTACCGTGGGCCTGGCGGCGGCATCGTTGGCCATGCTGTTTGTTGGCTTGCTGGCCTGGGTGGTGTTGCACAAGCGCTGGCCTGAGATCGGGCAGGGTGTTTGAGAGCTGTGTCGCTAAGATCATGCTTTCTGCGAACGCCACTTTTTCTGGAGATTTTTCATGACCGATTCAACACATGCCTGGCGGTTTTTCCGTGCCGGTGGTTTCGATCAAGTCCGTATTGACACCGCCGCAGATTTGAAGTCGCTCGCCGAACTGGATCAGAAGCTGTGGGTGGCCTTGTCCTGCCCGGTCAAGGGCATCGAGTTTGATGCCCGCAGTTTGCAGTTCATCGACAGTGACCACGACGGCCATGTCCGCGCGCCAGAGCTGATCGCGGCCATTGCCTGGGCTTTTGAGCGTCTCAGCAACCCCGACGTGTTGGTGCAGCAACAAAACGGCATTGCGCCGGACATGATCCGCAGCGACGATGCCACCGGGCAACTGATCAAAGCGGCCGCGACTGCCTTGGCCACAGAGTTGGGCAAAACCGGGGTCGACCTGTTGACGGTGGACGAAACCAGTGCGGCGCAAGCAGGCCATGCGACCCGCGCCTTGGTGGCCTGGGAGGCCGCAGGTGCACAAGCACTGCCTTTGGGCGAAGCCACGGCAGCGGCGCATGCGTTGGTCAGTGAGCTGCATGACAAGGTGCAGGATTTTTTTACCCGATGCCAGCTGGCCGCGTTTGATGCCCGCGCGGGTGAGGCACTGAATGCGTCAGAGGATGCTTTCAAGGCGCTGGCCCCGACCCGCTTGCAAGCCGATACCCAGGCGGTGCAAGCGCTACCTTTGGCGCATGCGTCCGCGCAAGGGCAATTGCCTTTGGCTGACGGCATCAACCCAGCCTGGCGAGCACGTGTGTTGACCCTGCGCGACACGGTGGTAACCCCCTTGCTGGGCCACAAAGACAGCCTGAGTGCGACCGATTGGCAAGCGCTTGTGGATCGGCTGGCCCCCTACGCGACCTGGCTGGCTGCAAAGCCTGACCCGGCGGCTGAGGGCGATGGGGTGCGTGACCTGGAAAAGCTGGCGCGCTACGTGCGCGACCTGCAGCCACTGGCCAATAATTTTGTCGCGTTCCGTGACTTTTACACGCACCAGGGCAAGGCCACCTTTCAGATCGGCACCTTGTACCTGGATGGGCGTTCCTGCGAGTTGTGCGTCGCTGTCAACGATGCCGCCAAACATGCGGCACTGGCCGGCCTGTCGGGCATCTGCCTGGTGTATTGCGACTGCGCCCGCGGCGCTGAAAAACTCAGCCTGGCGGCTGCCTTCACTTCGGGCGACTCCGACCAGTTGATGGTCGGGCGCAATGGTGTGTTTTACGACCGCCAGGGGCGCGACTGGAATGCCACCATCAGCAAAATCATCGACCACCCGATCAGCCTGTGCCAGGCGTTCTGGTCGCCGTACAAAAAGCTGACCCGGATGCTGGGCTCGCAGTTGCAGAAAATGGCCGCCAACAAGTCCAAGGAGGCTGACGACAAACTCTTGGCATCGGCACTTGAGACCTCCAAGCGTGGCACGGTCGATGCCGTTGCAAAACCTGTCGCGCCGCCGCCACCGCCGTTTGATGTGGGCAAGTTTGCCGGTATTTTTGCCGCCATTGGCCTGGCGGTTGGCGCGGTTGGCACCATGGCGGTTACTCTTGTGGGGGGCTTGTTTTCGCTCTTTTGGTGGCAAATTCCGCTGGCCTTGCTGGGCTTGATGTTGTTGATCTCCGCCCCGGCGGTGGTGTTGGCCTGGTTCAAGTTGCGCAGTCGCAATCTGGGCCCCATTCTGGATGCCAACGGCTGGGCTATCAATGCGCGCGCACGTATCAACATTCCGTTTGGTACCTCGCTGACGCAGTTGGCTCAGCTGCCCGCCAATGCCGAGCGTTCTCTGGTCGACCCTTACGCCGAACCCGCTGCGCGCTGGCCTTATGGGGTGGCGCTGGCAGTTGCAGTGGTGGTTTGGTACGTGCGCTTCAGGGGGTAGCTTGCAAAACCAGCTCGATGCGTTGTTTGATGCGTTGGGCAGCTGCCGCGTTACCCACGGTCTGGTGGCGTTTGAGTTGCACGCCTAACCACCCCAGCAGCGGCCTTCGCCAGCCTTGATTAGATGCTATTTTGACCGCTAGCCCAATATCTTCAAGGGCTAGTAGCTCTTTTTGTAATAGCAGACTAGCCACCAGCAAACGTGACAATGGGTCTTGGATTTGTGCCAACGGCAGACTGCTGATCTGGGGCTGGACCTGCTGGGCTTGTGCCACCAGTGCTTGGTAGGCGGGGGGCAACAGTGCCGGGTTCAGCCCCGTCCAGCGTCCGGCAATGAAAGCGGCATAGGCCTGCTCGGCGGGTTGAGCCTCGGTAGCCAGAGCCTGGTAGGCGGCGCAGGGTTGCAACGCCAGGCTGGCTACCTGTGCGGCACAACGTACCAGTTCAATTTTGGCCATCAGGTCGACCCGGCCAGTTTTGGCAACTTCGCTTTTGGTCCGCGCAAATTCAAAATCGGCCACACGCGTGTTGCCTTCCAGATAAGCGCTGGTGCTGCTTTTGAGTGCGGTAAACGCGTTGGCTTGCCAGTCTGGCACGGGTGGCGTGCTGGCGCAGGCCCCCAGCAGCAAGGCACTCAGGATGGATAACAAGTTTTTCATGGCAGCTTGATCTCGGTGTCGCGGGCGAATGGCCATTTGCGGTTGACCTCGTTGGTGAGCTGGCTGAGCTTGCGCAGGCTGGCCTCGACCTCGGCGCGCAGTGGCCCCAGGTCGGCGGTGGCCACGCGGGCATTGATCCCTACCGCCTGGGCTTCGGCCAGCACGGCATCCACATTTTTCAGGGTCTGGTGGGTGTCAAGCAGCACGCTGTGCAGTTGATCCAGCGCGGCTTTGCCACTGCCCAGGGCGGCCTGGGTGTCGTCCATCACGCCACCATTGCCAAACACGCGCTGGTCTGTTTTGGTCAGCAAGGTATTGGTGCGCTCCAGTGTCTGAATGATTTTTTGGGCCTGTTCGTCGCTGCCTAACACGCCGCTGAGCACGCCGTAGCGGCCGGTCATGCGTTTGGTGGTGGTTTTGAGGTGACCCAGGCTGGCGTTCAGACTGGACTCGGCTGCGGTCATGGCTTCCAGGTTTTCCAGAATGGCACGCGCCGAAGCCACCAGACGCGGTATCTCGGCAGCGGTGTCACCGCGCAGCAGCTCACGTTCGGCATCGGCGGGCAGGGGTGGGTCGCTCAGAATGCCGCTGAAAGCGCGAATGCGGGTGTCGCCCACCATGCCGCGCTCCATCGTGAAGATGCTGCTGGTGCGCAGCCAGCGCGCATCCTTGACCGGCACGTCAATCACCAGGCGGGCTTTGCCGTCTTGCGCCAGCTCGATGCGGCGCACGCGACCAATGGGAAAGCCCGAGAACGTCAGATCCATGCCGACGATCACACCCTCGGAGTCGTCGGAAATCAGCACCAGTTGCTGGGTGCTTTCGAACAAGCCACGGGCCGTCATCACGTACAACACAAATCCCAATATGACGGCCGCTACCCCGGCCAGCAGCAGGCCTGCTTTGCGCTCCAGATGCGCTGTGGTGTCGGAGCTAGGGGGTGTTTCAGAAGGATTCATGGATTCAAATGTATTTCAGTGTCAACGAGGCAGCTTCAATCAGCAGCAGCACCAGAAACAGGCGCACTGCACCAGGTTGCATGGTGCTGGTAGCTGGTGGAGCTTCGAGGCTGGCGGCCATCGGCACCACAGCCACCGCCATGCTGAATAAAAATGCCTTAAGCATGAAGCCCAGGCTCACAGCCAGGTCAAACACCTGTCCCACGGTACGGGTAAAACCCGGCAGGCCCCAGGGCGACAGGCCGTAGACGGTGAGGTAGGCCAACAACAAGGCCACTACACTGCTGACCATGGCCAGAGTCAACACCGAGAACGCGTCAGCCAGCACCTGGGGAGCCAACTCGCCGCGCAGACGCTCAAAGGGCGGAGCCTGAACCCGGTGTGCGCCCGTGGCGGACACTGTGGGCAGCGCCCCTGCGTTGAACGCCAGGCCACTGCGCAGGGCCACAAACATTGCTGCCGACAAAGGGATGAGTTCCAGCACCAATACCCGCACCATCATCTGCAGGGCGTACTGTGACAAGCCGTAGCTCAGTGCCGTGACCACCACAATGCGAATCAGCACCAGGCTTAGTAACGCCGCCAGACTGGTGAACCAGGGCAACACTTGCCAGGTGCTGATGACCAGCCGTCGCGCGGTGGTGGCCTGGAACAACGGGGTGTAAGTACCTGGGGTGAGTGCCAGCACCAGTACGCTGGCGCCGAGTTGCAGCATGAAGCGCCAGCTGGCCCACTGCCGCTGCACGGTGTGTCCCCAGTGGGCAAGGCGCTGCGGATGGACAGGGGTCAGTGGCATGGCGCGATGATAAAGCTTGAGCCCTTAAATCCAGCGGATGGGTTCGATGGTGACCGTGCCCGTGCTGTTGCCCAGGGTCAAGGTGTCTTCTTGAACCGTGGCCTGCAGGTTCATGCTGCGCTGTGCCAGGGGAATCAGCGCTTGCGCGCTGACGCTCGGAATACGCCACACCTGCAGGTTTTTCAGGCGGGTCAGCTTGCTCTCCATGCCGCGCCACCAGATGTCTGCGGCGTGGCCAAAGGCGTAAAGCACCACGGCATCGGCTTTGCCACAGGCCTTGCTCAAGGGTTTGTCTTCAGGTTGGCCGACTTCTATCCATAGCCGGGTTCGTCCGGTGAAATCACGCAGCCACACATCGGGCTCGTCCGGGTCTGACAGGCCCGCGCCAAAAGCCAGCGTGCCATCGCCGGCACACACGGTTTGCAACTGGTGCGCTTGCAGGGCCAGGGCGCACAGCCTTACCATCATGCGTTCGTCGGCTTCGCTCGGGTGGCGCGCCAGCGTGAGCGCATGGTCTGCGTAGTAGTTGTGGTCAATGTCTGCAATTTGCAGATTGGCTTTGAAGATGGTGGATTTGGTGGCCATCAGATTCAGCGCCGGACTAGCCCAAGCGTGGGGGTCATACGCGTCTGGCCAACTCGACTGCCTTGCCAATATAGCTGGCGGGGGTCATGGCCAGCAAGCGGGCTTTTTCGGCTTCGGGCAAGGCCAGGCCGGCAATAAAGCCTTGCATCAGCTCGCGCGTCATGGCTGCGCCACGGGTGAATTTCTTCAACTGCTCGTAGGGCTGCGGCAGGCCAAAGCGGCGCATCACGGTTTGAATCGGCTCGGCCATCACCTCCCATGAGCTGTCCAGGTCGTCGGCAATGGCAGCTTCATTGATTTCGAGTTTGCCCAAACCGGTGGCGAGTGATTGGTAGGCCAGTACCGCGTAACCCAGCGCCACGCCCATGTTGCGCAGCACCGTACTGTCGGTCAGGTCGCGCTGCCAGCGGGAAATGGGCAGTTTGTCGCTCATGTGGCGCAGCATGGCGTTGGCCAAGCCGAGGTTGCCTTCGGCGTTTTCAAAATCAATCGGGTTGACCTTGTGTGGCATGGTGGAGGAACCCACTTCGCCGTCTTTGAGCTTTTGCTTGAAATAGCCCAGGCTCACATAGCCCCACACGTCGCGCGACCAGTCGATCAGGATGGTGTTGGTGCGGGCCACCGCGTCAAACAATTCGGCCATGTAGTCGTGTGGTTCGATCTGGATGCTGTAGGGCTGAAACGTCAGGCCCAGGCCCAGTGGCTCGGGGGTTTCAATGACTTTGCGGGCGAAGGCTTCCCAGTCAAACTCGGGCCAGGCCGACAGGTGGGCGTTGAAGTTGCCCACCGCACCGTTCATTTTGGCCATCAACTTGACAGCGGCAATACGTTCGCGCGCTGCAACCAGGCGCACTACCACGTTGGCAATTTCCTTGCCTACGGTGGTTGGGCTGGCGGTTTGGCCGTGGGTGCGGCTGAGCATGGACACGTCGGCAAAGGTGTGCGCCATGTCGCGCAGTTTGCTGATGATGGCATCCAGCGCAGGCAACAGCACCAGGTCACGGGCACTTTTGAGCTGCAAGGCGTGGCTGGTGTTGTTGATGTCTTCACTGGTGCAGCCAAAGTGCACAAACTCTTGCACTGCGACCAGTTCCGGGCGGGCTTCAAACCTGGATTTGACCCAGTATTCAACCGCCTTCACGTCGTGGTTGGTGGTTTTTTCGATCTCTTTGATGGCCTTGCCATCGGCTTCGGAAAAGTTTTTCACCAGACCCAGCAGGTAGGTGCGTGCGCCGGGTGTCAAGGGCTTGAATTCCTTGAAGCCGCAATCGCTCAAGGCGATGAACCAGGCCATTTCGACCTGGACGCGGCGGTGCATGTAGCCCTGCTCGCTCATGGCGGGGCGCAATTTGGCAAGCTTGGCGGCGTAGCGGCCGTCCAGCGGGGAAAGGGCGGAAATGGCGGAGGTAGTCATGTGCGGCATTGTAGGGGGGCACGCGCGGAAAAACCCGAAAGCTACAGGTCGGTTGCGCCGTGCTCAGGGGCAAAATCCCGATGTCAGTTTGCTGGAACCTGTCTGTATAGAATCAACACAACACAACAATGCTCAAAGCAACCCTGTCACATGGCAATGAAACTCATCGGATCCAACACCAGCCCTTATGTACGCAAGGTTCGCATAGTCATGGCCGAGAAAAAACTCGATTACGACTATGTGCTGGAGAACGTCTGGTCGGCTGACACCCAGATCACCCAGTCCAGTCCGCTAGGCAAAGTGCCCTGCCTGGTGATGGAAGGCGGTGAGGCCATATTTGATTCGCGCGTGATTGTGGAATACCTTGACACCCTGTCGCCAGTGGGCAAACTCATTCCTGGCGTGGGTCGGGAACGGGCCGAAGTCAAAACCTGGGAAGCCCTGGCCGATGGAGTTCTGGATGCCGCCATTCTGGCTCGGCTGGAAGCCACCTGGGATGGCCGCACCGCCAGACAACGCAGTCAGGCCTGGATTGACCGGCAGCTTGGCAAGGTGGATGCAGCCCTGCAGGCCATGAGCAAAGGCTTGGGTGAGAAAGCCTTTTGTGTTGGCATCTACCTTACGTTGGCTGACATTGCAGTGGGCGTGGCGCTGGGCTATCTGGACTTCAGGTTCCCGCAAATCAACTGGCGCGAGTCGCATCCCAATTTGCTCAAGTTGCAGGAAAAACTGGTTCAACGTGCCAGCTTCTTGGACACCCAGCCGGCCTAGCGTTGATTTGGTTAAAAACGATACGTCGTTTACATCGGATTACATTTTTTTGTGACCCAGCCTCCAAGTGGCGCGCTACAGTTGCCCCCACTATGTTGAACATCAAAAAAATCTCATACAAAACCTTGTACAAATGCCATGAATGTGGCGCTACCAGCTACCAGCCAGTGATTGACCGGGTGGCAAGCGGTGCTTTATTGCCCACCGGGCAATACAAATGCACGGGCTGCCGGAACATTTTTGCTTCTGTTCGAGCCTGGTGGATGCCGCGTGCCAAACCTGATTTTCAGGTCAGCCGCAGTTTCAGCTGAACCAACCGCGTCAAACCTGGGGCGGGCTCTACCTGGGGCGGGCTCTACCAGGGGCGGTCAGCGGCGGAGGGTTTGGTCAGCGGCAGCAAGCGCTCTAGCTTGTGGTTGAGCTTCACATCACGCTGCGGCACGCTCGCCACAATACGGAATTCGGCCAGGCTGGTGTCGCGTAGCATCGGTTCACCGGTGGCCATACCCTGGCGGTTGATCAACACCGCGACCTTGGGGGTGGTGGTGTTCAGTCCGCGTTTGACCACCACCGCAACTTCATTGGTTCTTAGCCGCACATAAGTGCCGGGTGAGTAGATGCCCGCAGCCTTGATCAACGCTGCGCCGGCTTCGTCAATCTGCCGGTTTTCATCAAAGTAACAGGCCTGCATGGCCACGCTGGGGGCATCGGCCGCACGTGAAGCCCTGGGAGACAGTCTGGCCGCAAACATGTCAGCCCGCTGAATTAGCCGTGCCAGGCGCTTGCCTTCGGAACGTTGTGCCAGCGGTTTTGGAGTGGGGCTGCTGTGAAACATCACTGCTTCCAGCCAGAGCGCATCGGTTACCCCCATTTGCTGCAGCATATCCACCGTGCGCGCGGCGTGCGATTGAATGCGCCGGGTTTGTTCAGGGGTTGGTGGCGTTTTTTGCATCGCCAACCGATCTTGCAATTCGGTCATGCTCAGGTTCATGCTTAAGGCCGCGTTACACAGGGCAAGTACCTGAACTGCAGGCCATTTCAACACGTCACGTGCGGCTACGCTGCACATCACGCACACCAGCATGGCATGGGTGGCGCTGTAGTGCTGCAGTTCGCTGCCTGCAAGGTGGATCAGGGCAAACAGGGTGCCATCCGGGTTGCGCAGGGTGTGTCGTTCCAGTTCGGTTTGCAGGCGTTGCAGCCGTGGCAGAAAGGTTTCGCCATGGGTGTCGCGCAACATGGCGTGGGCCTGGGTTTGCAGGTCGAGCCAGTCGGGTTCGTCACTGACTTCGACGGGGGCTTCCCGTTTGATGTCGTACGGCGAAATCTGAGCTTGGGCGATCTGCCCCAGGGCCCGATCTTCCAGCACCAGGTTGTTGAGCCGGCTGAAATAGGCTCGTCTGAAGTTGTCGGACTGGTCGGCATCAATGTAAATCTGGCTGCGTTTGCCCACCATGGTCTCAAGCTCTTGACGGCTGTTAACCAGAAAACCCTGGCTTGCCAGCAGCACGCCTTCACTGTCGTGCAGGGCACAGGGCAAGGGTGTACTGATGGCAATGGAATCAATGCTGACGGGAACCAGGTTCATAGTGAGGTGTGATTATGCCAATGCACCTGTGCAAATGCGCAAGCAAGGGCAGGAGCTTAGTCGAATCGGCCGGGCTGATAGCATCAAGCACATGGACAAATCCCCTTTTAATTCTGCCTTTGGCGAGTCTGCTGCGGCCGCCGGGCTGGCGGGTAAGCTGTGTCACCCGCATGAACTGGCGCAACGCCTGGCTAACTTGCCGCGCCCCATGGTGTTCACCAATGGCGTGTTCGATGTGCTGCACCGCGGCCATGTGGTGTATCTGGAGCAGGCTCGCGCCCTTGGGGCTAGCCTGGTGGTGGCACTCAACACCGATGCCTCGTCGCGCCGTCTGGGTAAGGGGCCGGATCGTCCGCTCAACAACGAGATGGATCGCGCCTGTGTGATTGCCGCCTTGGCCAGCAGCAGTCTGGTGACCTGGTTTGACGAAGACACGCCCCTCGAACTCATTGAGCTGGTTCGCCCAGACATTTTGGTCAAGGGCGGTGATTACGACATGACCAAGTTGCCTGAGTCGGCGTTGGTGCAAAGCTGGGGTGGGCGGGCGCTGGCTTTGCCGTTTGTGTCAGGCTATTCCACCACCGCTTTGGTGGCCAAAATTCGCCAACCCGTTTTATAAAGGAAATAAGCCTCTAGCCCTTATAAATCATGTGCAGTAAGCTATTAATATAATAGTAAATTAAGACGTAGACAACCGTGCTACTGCCAAGGTTTGCCACACCTGCACCGCGCTTTGGGTGTCTGCAAACAGGGTGTAGGCGGAGTGCGCCGGCAGCTTCAACGCGGCCCAACCCTCACCACCAAGCCAGAGCACACAGCCTGGTGGCAGCGCTTCAACCAAACCTGATACATAACGCCGCAACACCGAAGCCGGCATGCAGATGCTGGCCGACAGCGCCACCACCCCAATTTTCAGATCATCGATGGCCTGCAGCAGATCAGCCAATGGGGTCTGACAGCCCAGGTCAACAACGTCAGCACCTTGCAGTCGCAACTGCGCATGCAGCGCCAGCAGACCCAAACTGTGCAGCTCGCCTGGTGGCGTGGTGAGCAGCACCCGGGGCGCTGTCGCCATGCCATTGGGCTCGGGCAGTGCACGCACCACCGTGTCACGCAGGCTGCTTGAGAAGCGGTGTTCTGTTGCCACGTTCAGCCGCCCTGCCACCCAGGCTTGCCCCACCTCCCGGTTGAAAACCGGCATCAGGTGCGCCACAAAAACACCCAAACCATGGCGCGCCAAACTGTCTTGCAAAAAAGACGCGACTGCACTGGGCTGTGCGTTGGGCAGCAGCGCGGTCATGAGCCCCTGCAGCTCCTGCGCAATGCTTGCGGCTGAAGGTGCAGGCAGTGCACGCTGCCTGGTGGCGTCGGCATCCATCAAGCTTTGCAAGTCACCCAGCACCAACGGAATAAGGGTGCCGACGCGCCCGCCAGCCTTGATCAACAGTGCAAGCAGGGTGAGCTTTTTGGCATCTTCGGCGCTGTAATGTCGGTAACCGCGCGTGCCACGCAGCGGTTGCGGAAAGCCGTAGCGCAACTCCCACTTGCGCAACACCTCGCGCGACAACCCGGTCAAGCGTTCCACCTCGGCTTGGGTCAGCCTCAAAGTCAAAGTCTTGACATAAGTCATTGGTTATATTGTCCAGGACAAACTGTGATTGCTAAGATAATAAAACCTCTGTAACGCGGCTTAAAAAATTCGCAGCACAGAACCCGTGTCGTTGAATGTTTGAGAGTTGTTGACATGCCCACCGTTCCAGAATCCAGCCACGCTGCCAGCGCTGCAGCCTTGACCCAGTCACCCCACATTGTTGCTGTTGGCGCCTCAGCAGGCGGCCTGGAAGCGCTTGAAAAATTGATTGATGGCCTGACAAGCGACTCTGGCGCCACCTTTGTTGTCATCCAGCACCTCTCACCCGACCACAAAAGCATGATGGCCAATTTGCTCTCGCGTCACACCACCATGCCGGTGGTGATGGTGGAGCAAGACATGCCCATCGAAGGTAATCGCGTGTACCTGATTCCACCCGGCTCGATCATGCACATGGGCGAGGGCAAACTCACACTGACCCCCAAAAACCCGCGCACCCTCACCTTGCCGATTGACGTGTTTTTCAAGTCGGTGGCGCAGCACTACGGCGAGCGTGCGGTGGGCGTGGTGCTCTCGGGCACCGGCTCAGACGGGACGCGCGGCGCGTCTGCCATCAACGACGCTGGCGGTTTTTTGATTGCCCAGGAACCCGAAGACGCCAAGTTTGACGGCATGCCTCGCTCGATCATCGCCACCGGCCTGGTGGATGCGATTTTGCCGGTGGAACAAATTGGCGCGCGGCTGCTGGCGCACATCACCAACCAGCCGATTGTCCAGGCCGCTGTTGCCCTTGAGGCACCCGCGGCACCAGCACAGTCGCTCAGCCCCGAGGCGGCGTTCAACGGCATCCTGCGCTTGCTGCTGCAATTGGGTGGCATAGATTTTCAGGAATACAAAACCGGCACGGTGATGCGGCGCATTGAGCGGCGCATGAATGTGCGCCAGGTGATCTCACTCGACTCTTACCTGGAACTGCTGGGCAACGACCGTAGCGAGGTGCTGATTTTGCGCCGTGAGATGCTGATCCCTGTCACCAGTTTTTTCCGCGACGCCGAGGCCTTTGAGATATTGGGTCGCCAGATCATCGAGCCGCTGGTGGCGCGCAAACAGGGTGGCGACACCATTCGGGTGTGGGCGGCAGCGGTGTCCACTGGTGAAGAAGCGTATTCGCTGGCCATGATGTTCCTGGAAACGTTTGATGCGCTCAAGCGCTGGCCGGCACTGAAGATTTTTGCCACCGATGTCGAGCAGCAAAACGTTGAATTTGCTGGTGCTGGCACCTACCCCGAGTCGATCGCGGCCGAGGTCTCGCCGCAGCAGCTCGAACGTTTCTTCGTCAAGCGCGGCAACAGCTTTGTCGTCAAGAACGAGCTGCGCCAGTGCATTGTGTTTGCCCGCCACAACATGCTCTCTGACCCGCCGTTTACCCGCATGGATCTGGTGGTGTGCCGCAACGCGCTGATTTACTTCAAACCCCAGGCGCAAGAGCGCGCGCTCAGGCGGCTGCAATACGCTCTGCTGCCGCGCGCCTACCTGTTTTTGGGCTCCAGCGAGTCGCTGGCCGAGCTGCAAAAAGACTTCACACCGATCAGCGCCAGGCACAAGATCTGGCAGATGGTCAGGCCGCTGAACCAGCCGCTCGATGTGGCCAAAGGGTCAGGTTACGGCTACACGCCCGTGCCGATGCTCAGTGGCAGCCATGCACGCGCCAGCCGGGTCAAAAGTACCGCGGTGGAACAGGGTTTTGCTGCGTTGCTGCACGCGTTTGCGCCACCGGCTGCCATTCTGGTGAACGCCAGTCAGGAACTGGTGCACTCGTACGGCGCGGTCGCACGGTTTTTGCAGTTGCGTGAAGGCCATGCCAGCCTGGACATTAACCGTATCCTGCCCGAGCCGCTGGTGCCGGTGGCGGTGGCGCTGTTGTTCAAGGCCGGGCGCGAAGGCGTGAGCGTCAGCTCAGACCGGCTGCGCTTTACCAACCATGAGGGGCTTGAGGAACAGGTACGCATGAGCGCCTGGCCGGTCGAGCAATTTGAGGGTGAACGCCTGACCCTGCTGGCGTTTGAGCAGGTGCAGCCCCAGGCGGCTTCGGAGTCGATTACCTCGATCGACGTGAGTTCTGAAACCACCGAACGCATGGAGCTGCTTGAACGCGAGCTCACCGCCACCCGCGAAAGCCTGCAGGCTACAGTGGAAGAGCTTGAAACCAGCAACGAAGAACTGCAGTCCACCAACGAAGAGCTGATGAGCTCCAACGAAGAACTGCAAAGCTCCAACGAAGAGCTGCAGTCGGTCAACGAAGAGCTCAACACCGTCAATGCCGAATACCAGGAAAAAATTGACATCCTCAACCGGCTCAACGCCGACCTGGACAACATGGCCCAAGCGGTGGCAGCAGGCACCGTGTTCGTCGATGAAAACATGCACCTGACGCGCTTTTCGCCCGACGCCACGCACATCTTTCGGTTGCGCGACACCGACATTGGCCGCCCGCTCGACGACCTGGCGCACACGCTGCTTTACCCCGCGCTGATTGCCGACCTGAACCTCACCCTGAAAGATGGCAACAAGGTCGAAAAAGAAGTTCGCGGCATCAACGGCCTGCATTACTTTGTGCGTATGCTGCCCTACCGTGTGCCGTCGAGCAGCGCCAAAGGCGCGGTCATCAGCTTCATGGATGTGACTGCGCTGCACGAGGTGTCGCGCCTGCAGCACATCATTGATTGCCTGTCCGAACACATTGCGGTGCTCAACAGCCAGGGCATCATCACCCAGGTGAATTCGGCCTGGCGCAAATTTGCGCTGGACAACGGCGACGAGTTTCTGGCGCATTCCGGCCCCGGTGTCAATTACCTGGAGGTTTGCAAAGACTTCCACCAGCCGCCTGATGACGCCACTGCCGTCACGGCCCAGCGCGGCGTGCGCGAGGTGCTCGAAGGCCGCTGCCCGCATTTCTCGATGGAATACCCCTGCCACTCGCCCACCGAGCAGCGCTGGTTTGTCATGCATGTGTCTCCTGTGGCGGGTGAACAGCCCGGCGCGGTGGTCAGTCACGTCAACATCACCGAGTGGCGCAGCAGCTTGCAGGAGCTTCAGGTATGAACCCGCCAGAAAAAATAGAAATTCAAAAAACAGAGCGCTTGGCGCTTTTAAAACAAAGAGCGCAGGCTGTTTTGATGCAAGCTGATCGAGACCAAATAGACCTTGCTGGCAGCCTTGATGAGGCGCACCTGCAAACCCTCAAGCTGCTCGAAGACCTGCGCATTTACCAGGTGGAGTTGGAGCTGCAAAACGAAGAGCTGCGCGCCGCCCAGCAGGATGCCGAAACCGCGCGCAAGCGCTACCAATACCTGTTCAGTCAGTTGCCACTGGCCGCCATGGTGGTGGATGGCAATGGTGCGGTTGACGACAGCAACGCCTTGGCCGATCAATGGCTGGGCCAACGCAAGGCTTTTGCCACCACCGACATGCGGCTCTGGAGCCAGTTCACGGGCAAAGACCGCGCGCGTTTGCACCAGGCCTTGCGCAATGTGACACCGGGCGAAACCCTGGTGCTGCAAGGGCTACAACCCAAAACATCCAGCCCCCAAGCCGCGCAGGTCACCAGCCTGGATGTGCACCTGATTGGTTTGTCGATTGACTACAAGCTTGACCGCCGGGTGCTGATGCTCTGGGTAGACCGCAGCGCCGAGCTGGCACGCCAGGAAGACCAGCGCTTTTACAGCTTGCTGCTCGACTCCAGCGATGCTTTTATCTATGCCGCCGACACCCAGGGCAAGATGCTGCTGGCCAACCAAGCCCTGTTGAACTTTGTGGAGCGCACACGCGGCGAGGTGGTCGGGCAGCCGCGCGAGAGTTTTTTGCCGCTGCGGGACGCCATCTTGCACGCGCAGGCAGATCAAAAAGTGCTCAGCAGCGGGCAAGCCGTGACGCTAGAAGAACAAGTGCATGTGGGTCAGCCAGAGAACCATCTGGATTTTTTAACCCGCAAATTTCCCCTGCATGACCTGCAAGGCCGCGTCTATGGCGTGGGCGGTATTTCGACCGACATCACCGCCCTGAAAGACCAGCAGCGCCTGCATTTGTTAAGTGAAACCGTGTTCATGCATTCGGCTGAGGCCATCATCATCACCGATGCCGACACCCAGATCATGCGGGTCAACCCCGCCTTCACCCAGCTCAGTGGTTTTTCAGCCGAGGCGGTTGTTGGCCAAAAAACCAGTATTTTGAAATCTGGCCGCCAAGACGCAGCTTTTTACACCCGCATGTGGCAGACCCTTATCAGCACCGGCAGCTGGTCGGGGGAAATCAACAACCGCCGCGCCGATGGCAGCTGCTACACCATTTGGAGCACCATTAACGCGGTGCGCGATGCCAATGGCACGGTGCTGAACTACATTGGCATTCAGGCCGACGTCACACAGTTGCACAACGCCCAACTGGCGCTGGCCTACCAGGCCTCGTATGACGGGCTCACTGGTCTGCCAAACCGCACCCTGCTCAATGACCGACTGGGGCAACTGATTTCGGCCTCACAGCGCCACAACAAGACCTTTGCCTTGCTGTTTGTCGACCTGGACCGCTTCAAAGAGGTCAACGACACCCTGGGGCATCAGGTGGGGGATGACTTGCTGCGCGAGGTGGCGCGCCGATTGCGGCAAAGCGTGCGCACCGAAGACACTGTGGCACGCATTGGCGGCGACGAGTTTGTGGTGCTGCTGCCCGACACCGATGCGACAGGCGCTCAAGCGGTGGCCGCCAATGTGCTCTGCCAGCTACGCGCGCCGGTGCCACTGCAAGGCGCCCAGAACTACCGCCCCATGGCCAGTGTGGGGCTGGCGCTGTACCCCCAAGACGGCAACACCCCAGACCTGCTGCTGCGCAGTGCAGACCTGGCCATGTACGACGCCAAAATTGACGGTCGCAACCGCCTGGCGATCTACCAGCCAGGGATGAGCCAAGCCAGCAACAAGAGCTTTGCCATCCAGACCGAGCTGGCGCAAGCCATTGAGCAGCAGCAACTGCAGGTGTATTTTCAGCCCAAGGTGCGCTTGAGCGACGGCGCACTCATGGGTGCAGAGGCGCTGGTGCGCTGGCAGCGCCCTGGTAACGGTTTGGTGTTGCCGGGTGAATTCATTGCTGTGGCCGAGAGAACCGGCCTGCTGGTGGCGCTGGACAAATGGGTGATGCAAGAGGCTTTGCGCCAACTCGGTGTTTGGATCGCTGAGGGCGTGTGGCACAGCGGCTGGCGCTTGTCGGTGAACCAAAACGTGTCAGACCTGCAGCGCCCCGCCATGCTGGACGAGTTACAACAATGGCTCAAGCAGCACCAGGTCAGCCCGCGCGCGCTGGAGCTGGAAATTACCGAAGACGCCTTGCTGCAACATACGCCCGAGCAAATGATCCGGCTTGAGCAACTGCAAGCGCTGGGCATCGCGGTGTCGATCGACGACTTTGGCACCGGCTACTCCAGCCTTGCCTATTTGAGCAAGCTGCCGGTGACGGTGCTCAAGATCGACCAAAGTTTTGTGCGCGGCATGTTGGTTCATGAAAACGATGCGGTGCTGGTGCGCACCATTGTGGAAATGGCACACAACCTGAGCCACACCCTGGTGGCCGAAGGCATTGAGGAAGAAGCCCAACGCCAACAGCTGCAGCAACTGGGGGTGGAGCTGGGGCAAGGGTTTTTGTTTGATCGCGCGCTCAGCGCAGAAGATTTTGCAGCCAAGTGGTTGCGCTGTGATTCCGCATGTGCGATCTGTTAAAAATAGAGAATAAAAAGGCTTAATCCCGTATTAATTAAGGTCTTTCAGCTATAAATAACAAAGCGTTATCGGCCTGCTCGGTAGTTGACTTAGGGCTTGTTCATGAATAGGCTGTACATTTTTCCGCCGGATTTGGGATGCAATGCGAGGCGCAAAGCGTGCCGTGCAGCTCTGCTGCACAAGCGATTTGCAACGACGCAGTGCGCCCAAAGTTGGCGAGTCAAATGTGCATGTTATTTGTGAACAAGCCCTTACTGGCCACCAGGGGTGTCGCTGCGGAACTGGTCATGGCAGCTTTTGCAGCTTTTTTGCACCGCATCCACACCGGTACGAATGGCTGCCACGTCAGCATTGCCTGAGACCTTCACCAATTCATCCACTGCTGCCTGGAATTTGACTTGGGCCTGCTTGAATTCAGTGGTTTTGCTCCAGACCTCAGGTTTGGCGCGGGTGGGAGGGTAATTGCCGTCGGCACTGAAGAAGACCCAGGGTTGGCTGGAGAGTTCTTGCAAGGCCAGGGCTTGGGCCACAAAGTCGGCCTTGACATAGTCTTTGCGATCACGAGCCACCAGACCCATAGGTTCAAGGGTTTTGGTGAACTTTTTGAAGATGGCGATGCGCTTGCTTAATAGTTGCTGCGGGTGCGTGTCCTTGGCGCCTGGGCCACAGGCTGTGAGCATGGCACTGGCCACCACAAAGAGGGTGATCTGGGTGATTTTTTTCATGAAGCAATCAAGGTTAAAAAATGGGTTGGGTGTGCCGGGTTGCGCTTAAGCGGTTGGCATGAACACATACTGCCACAAAGCCAGAATGGCATCGCGCTCGGCTTGCAGTTGTGGTGTTGGGACATAGCTTGCGGCTTCATCCAGACGCGCTTTGTGCTGTACCTGGCGCAGGGTGCGGTAAGCGCTGGCGGCTGCGTGACCCATGCCCTCGGGCAGCAAACCCAGTGCCTGGGCGCGCTCCAATAAAGCGATGTTGCCCGCATTGGCCAGCAACTCCGGGTGTGCGCCTGATTGGGAAAGCACCAAAAACTGCATCACAAATTCGGCATCAATCATGCCGCCGGGGCTTTGTTTGAAGTCAAACTGCCCGGGTTTGCCAGGATGGGACTGGGCCATGCGTTCGCGCATGGTGGCAATTTCACTGCGCAGGCTGTCTTCGTCGCGCGGCGCGGCGATGACGGTCAGGCGGACGGCCTCAAAACGCGCGCGCAAGCTGGCATCGCCCAGCACACAGCGCGCGCGCGTCATGGCCTGGTGTTCCCAGGTCCAGGCGGTGTTGGAGCCGCGTTGCTGCTGGTAGTTGGCGTAAGACTCAAAGCTGGTGATCAACAGCCCAGCGTTGCCGTTGGGGCGCAGCGCGGTGTCGATTTCATACAGGTCTCCTTCACCGGTTTTGACGGTCAACCAGTTGATGAGTTTGCGCACCAGCGCAGCGTAAATTTCCGGGGCATTGTCATCGGCATCGTCAAACACGAAAACCAGATCCAGGTCGCTGCCATAGCCCAGCTCTTTGCCGCCGAGTTTGCCGTAGGCAATGATGCCGAACTGAGGTGCGGGGCGGTGTGCTTTTTTCAGCAGCGCCCAGCACCAGCGGGTGGTGATGCACAGCACTGCGTCGGCCAGCGCGCTCAGGTCGTCAGCCACTTGCTCCACCGTGAGCTTGCCTTCCACATCACGCGCCAGGGTACGAAAAACCTCGGCGTGATGGGCGCGGCGCAACAGGTTCAACAACGACTCTTCGTCGTCTTCGCCGGTGCCTAGCAGGGCGTTGCGGCGGTGATCCAGGTCGGCTTCAAATTCCTGCGCGTTAAAGCGCTCGTAAAAAATGTCGGCAGCCGCCAATTCATCAATTACGCCGGGGTGCAGCATCAAGTAGCGGGCGGGCCAGCGAGCCGCGCCCAGCAGGCGCAGCAGGCGCTCGTGCACATTGGGCCGCTCCCACAGCAGCGCCAGGTAGCTTTCGCGGCGCAACAGGGGCTCAATCCAGTCCACCAGGCGCACGGCGGCGGCTTCGTTGGCCACACCTTCCTTGACCCATTGCGCGGTGCGTGACAGCAGGCGCAGCAAACGGCTGCGGGCTTCGTCGCGCAGGGCCAGCACGCGCGGGTGCTCGCGCCACGCTTGTAGCCGCTGACGCAGGGTCTCACCCAGCTGGGGCAACAGGTCTTCGATGCTGCTGTCCGGGGATTGGTTGCCCGGGCACGCCTTGCATTCGGGTTGTGGTCCGCCGAGTAATTTGTCAAACTCCTGGGCGACCACCTCGCGGTGTGCATCAAGCTGGCTGAGCAGTTGCTGCTCGGTCTCAAACCCCATGGTGAGGGCGATCCATTGCAGGTCATGGTCTTGGTTGGGCAGCACGTGGGTTTGCTGGTCATCCAGGTACTGGATGCGGTGCTCCAACTGGCGCAGAAACACGTAGGCCTTGGCCAACGCCTCGGCTGGAGCGGCCTGCATCAGTCCGGCGCGTACCAGGCGCGGCAAGGCGCTCAGGGTGGGGCGGGTGCGCAGTTCGGGAAACTGGCCGCCGCGAACCACTTGCAGCAGCTGCACGGTGAATTCAATCTCGCGGATACCGCCGCGCGACAACTTGACATCGTTGGCGCGTTCGGGGTGACCGGCGCTGCGTTTGGCCGCGTGTTCGCGGATTTGTCGGTGCAACACACGCAGGGCATCGAACACGCTGTAGTCCAGGTAGCGCCGGAACACAAACGGCATCACCACTTTGCGCAGTGCCTGGGTGGCGCCGCTGGTCACGCTCGCGGTTGGAGCGACCACACGGCTTTTGAGCCAGGCAAAGCGCTCCCATTCACGCCCCTGCACATGCAGGTATTCTTCAAGTGCGTCCAGTGACACAGCGGCCGGCCCGGAGTTGCCGTTGGGTCGCAGCGCCAGGTCAACCCGGAACACAAAACCGTGCTCGGTGGTGTCGCCTACCAGGGCATATACGGCACGCACCACCTTGGCAAAGTACTCGTGGTTGGTGATGCGCCCGCGCCCCTTTGGGTCACCGGCGGTGTCGCCGTCTTCGTCATAAACATAAATCAGGTCGATGTCGCTAGAGACATTGAGTTCGCGTGCGCCGAGTTTGCCCATGCCCACAATCCACAGTTGGGCGCGTTGACCCTGCGGGGTCATGGGCGCTCCATGGGTCTGGTCAAGCAGGGCCAGGGCTTCGGTTAAGGCCACATTCAGGGCAAATTCAGCCAGGTCAGTCATGGCTTGAGTCACTTGCGCCAGGGGCAGCTGTTGTTCACAGTCCAGAGTCAGCACACGCGCTACCGTCAATTGCCGGGTGATACGCAGCGCCTCGGCACAGTTTTTACCCTGGGTTTGAAGGGCGGAAAAGACGTGTTCGAGTTCAGCCGGGCCTGGGCATCCGGGCGGCAGCAAGTCCAGCAGGGTGTCAAAGCGGCGGTGGATGCGCTGGGCAAACCGGGAGTGCAGAGCCAAGGGTGAGCGGGTCATAATTATCAGGTAGTCAACTTATTCATTCAAAGTGTCGCCCATCCCCTCCAAATTGCTTAAAACCTGGTCTGGTTTGACCCGTTGGCTACTCGGCCTGGTGGTGTTGGCCTGGGTGCTGCTGGGACTGACGTGGGGCGCGTTGCACTGGTGGATTGTGCCGCGAATCGGCGATTTCCGTCCGCAGCTGGAGGCCAGAGCCTCACAAGCCTTGGGTACGCCGGTGCGTATTGGTGCCATCGTTGCCAATTCCAATGGCCTGGTGCCCTCAGTCGAGTTAACGGATGTCACCTTGCTAGATGCTGAGCAACGGGTGGCCTTGAGTTTGCCCCGGGTGCTGGTGGCGCTGTCGTCCAGGTCTTTGTGGCGACTCGGTTTTGAGCAAATTTATATCGATGCCCCCAAGCTGGATGTGCGTCGGCTGGCAGACGGTCGCATCACCGTAGCTGGGCTGGAGATGGCATTTGCCGATGGCGCAAATTCTGCAGTACTGGACTGGTTTTTTTCCCAGATCGAGTTTGTCATTCACGACGGTGTGCTGCGCTGGACGGACGAGCAACGTGGAGCCGAACCCGTGGTGCTGCAGCAAATTGAAGTGGTGGTGCGCAACGCGGGCCGTCATCATGACTTGCGGTTGGATGCCACGCCCCCCGAAATTTGGGGTGACCGCTTTGGGTTGCGTGGGCAATTTTTACAGCCACTTTTATCTCGGCAGCAGGGGCGCTGGCAAGACTGGGACGGCCAGTTGTATGCCCTGTTTGATCGGGTAGATTTGTCTGAATTGCGCCGCTATGTGAATCTGGGCGTGGACGTACGGCAGGGGCGAGGCGCAATGCGAGCCTGGGTGGATGTCAAGCGGGGACGCCCCAGCGGTGTCACGGCTGATGTGGCTTTGACTAAAGTGGACGTGACGCTGGGTAAAAATTTGCCAGCACTGGACCTGATGCAAATCCAGGGGCGCGTGGGTGGGCGCAGGTTGACGGGGGGTTTTGAGGCGTTCAGTACCGAGCTTTCATTTGATGCCAAAGATGGCTTGCACTGGCCGGGTGGCAATGTACACGTGCAGTTCTTGGCTGGTAAATCCGGGGCGGCATCCCGTGGTGAGGTGCAGGCTGACAAGCTCGATTTGGCGGCGCTGGCACAACTGGTGCAACGTTTGCCCCTGGCCGATGCGATGCGCGCGCCCTGGCTGACCTATGCACCCAAAGGCTTGGCCGAAAAGCTCTCACTGAGTTGGCAAGGCTCGGCTGATGCATTGCAAAGTTACTCCGCCAAAGGCCGCTTGAGTCAGCTTGAAATAGCCGCCGTGTCGCCTCTGCCCGGTGTCAGCGGACTGGGGGTGGATTTTGAGTTTGACCAACAAGCCGGGCGGGCCAATTTGCGCATTGACAACGGCAGTGTGGATCTGCCAGGTGTCTTTCAGGAAAGCCTGATTCCGGTTGACAACTTGCTGGCTCTGGCGCGTTGGCAGGTCAAGGGCGAGCGCATTGCCGTGCAACTTTCTGATGTGAACTTTTCCAATGCCGATACCCAGGGGCAGGCGCAAATCAAATGGGTAACCTCGGATGCCTCCAAGTCGCCCAGCCACAGTCGGTTTCCCGGGGTGCTGAATGTTCAGGCCAACCTCAGCCGCGCAGATGGTGTCCGCGTGCACCGTTATTTGCCCTTGGTGATCGATCAGCGGGCGCGCGACTATGTGCGTGCTGCCATTACCGCCGGGCAAGCCAGCAATGTGCGGTTCGACATCCGGGGCGACATCAATCAACTCCCTCTGATTGACCCGCGCCAAGGGGCATTCAAAATCAGGGCTGATGTCAAAAACGCAGCCTTGGCCTTTGCGCCGCGCACCCTGCAGGGCGAGCAAGAGATGCCCTGGCCGACGCTGGGCGGCATCAATGGTCAGCTGTTGATTGACCGCATGCAACTGCATGTGAAAGGCGCACGGGCGCATATTGCACAAGCGCCGGACGTGCAGGTGACACAGGTCGACGTGATCATCTCTGACATGGCTCACTCGGTGGTCGAAGTCGAGGCCAGCCTCAAAGGCCTGTGGCCGGATGCGTTGCGCGTGATCAAGACCTCACCCTTGAATGCGCTCACCGGCGGTGCATTGGCACAAACCACCGCCAGTGGTGTGGCCGATGTGAAGCTCAAACTGAACCTGCCCATTGTCCAGCTGGATAAAACGACGCTTCAGGGCAGTGTGACCCTGGCGGGCAATGAGCTGCAGATCACGCCCGACAGTCCCAAGCTCACGCGAGCCCGGGGCGTGGTGAACTTTACCCAGACGGGCTTGAGCCTGACAGGTGTGCAGGCGCGCATGCTGGGGGGCGACGTGCGCCTAGAAGGCGGCCTGGTGTTGGCCCCTGATAAGGCGATGGCGCGCATGACACCAGGCGTGATTCGTGCCACTGGCACAGCCAGTGCCGACGGGTTGCGCCAAGCCAAAGAACTTGGGTTCGTGGCTCGACTGGCGCAGCGCGCCAGTGGCAACGCGGCATATACCGCCACCTTGGGGTTGCGACGTGGCCGACCAGAATTGTTGGTGCTGAGCAATTTGCAGGGATTGGCGCTGAACTTGCCCGAGCCGCTGCAAAAAACGGCGGCTACTGTGATGCCGTTTCGTTTGCAGTCAGAAGTGCTCAACAACGCCCGTGAGGGCAGCGATGCGGAGCCATTGCAAGACCGCTTAAGCCTGAGTATGGGCAACATCGGAAGTGCTGTTTTTGAACGCGACGTGTCGGGTGAGATACCACGTGTGTTACGAGGGGCGATTGCAGTGGGATTATCAGAGCTGGAATCTGCACCCTTGCCGTCAACCGGTGTCAGTGCCAACGTCAAGTTGCCAATGCTGGATATGGATGCCTGGCAAGAGATGTTGTCACATGTCACAGGCGGCTCGCAAGAAGCGGCCATGGATAATTTTGACAAAGCGTATATGACCTACTTGCCAACAGTGCTCGCAGTACGCACTGAAGCGCTGCACTTTATTGGGCGACAGTTTAATCAGGTAGTGGTGGGTGGCGGTCGTGAAGGCAGCTTGTGGCGTGCCAACCTGGATGCCCGTGAACTCAATGGCTATCTGGAGTTCAGACAAGGTTCGGGTAGCGTTTTGGACAGCCATGCCGGGCGGGTGTATGCACGCTTGGCTCGGCTAACCATTGCGCCGTCCCAGGCCTCTGAGGTGGAGGCATTGCTGGATACGCAACCGGCCAGTATTCCGGCTTTGGACATTGCGGTTGATGACTTTGAATTAAGTGGCCGACATTTGGGTCGTCTTGAAGTGCAGGCTCTTAACCGTATGGCTGCGGGTGCAGGGGGCGTGCGTGAATGGCGGCTGAATCAATTCAACTTGAGTGTGCCCGAGGCCATACTCACGGCCAGTGGCAACTGGACGCGTTTGAGTGCGCCTGGTGTGACAGAGATGGGGATGCGTTCTGAGGTGGCTGAGCGCCGCCGTACCGTGCTCAATTTCAAACTGGATGTGCGCGATGGCGGTGCTTTGCTGACACGATTGGAAATGCCAGGTGTTGTGCGCCAAGCCAGTGGCAAGCTCGAAGGCCAAGTGGCCTGGCTAGGATCACCCTTGAAGCTGGACTACCCAACCTTGAGCGGAGCCTTCACCGTGAACATTGCATCGGGTCAGTTCTTGAAAGCCGATCCAGGCATTGCCAAACTCTTTGGGGTGTTGAGCCTGCAAGCTTTGCCTAGGCGCTTGACGCTTGACTTTCGGGATATTTTTAGCGAAGGTTTTGCGTTTGATTTTGTGCGTGGTGATGTGCAGGTGGAGCAAGGCATAGCGCGCACCAATAACTTGCAAATGAAAGGCGTGAGTGCGGTGGTGTTGATGGAAGGCCAAACGGATCTTGCACAAGAAACCCAGGATTTGAAAGTGGTGGTGGTGCCCGAGATCAATGCAGGTACTGCCACTTTGATTGCCTCGGTGATCAATCCGGCAGTGGGCTTGGGTACTTTTCTGGCACAGATTTTTTTGCGTCAACCCTTAATTAAATCCAATACCCAGAACTTTCATGTCACCGGCAGCTGGACTGACCCGCAGGTGGCTAAAGTGCCCCGTTCCACACCTCTTCCCAAGGAGACCAAGCCGTGAAAGTTGCTGTGATTCAAATGGTATCGGGCGCAGATGTCGCGGCCAACCTGCAGCAAGCCAGTGCGCTGCTGCAGTCAGCCGCCCAGGCCGGAGCCGAGCTGCTGGTGCTGCCAGAATATTTTTGCCTGATGGGGCAACAGGATGCCGACAAGCTGGCCATTGGCGAGCCTGAGGGGCAGGGGCCGTTGCAGCAATTTTTGGCGCAGACTGCACAACGCCTCGGGGTCTGGCTGGTGGGCGGCACGATTCCGCTACAGAGTGCGACTGACGTGGCGCGGGTTTGCAACACCAGCCTGGTGTTTTCGCCGCAAGGTCTTCGCATGGCGCGCTACGACAAAATTCATTTATTCCGCTTTGACAATGGGCTCGAACGCTACGACGAGTCTGTGGTGCTTGCGCCGGGCAGCGTGCCGGTGAGCTTTGACCTGCCTTCCAAAGACGGCCACACCTGGCGCGTGGGCTTGAGCGTGTGCTACGACTTGCGGTTTCCCGAGTTGTACCGGGCTTATGCCACAGCCGGGGCACATCTGCTGCTGGTGCCCAGCGCCTTTACCTACACCACCGGGCAAGACCACTGGGAGGTGTTGTTGCGAGCCCGGGCCATTGAAAACCTGGCTTTTGTGGCCGCTGCAGCGCAAGGCGGCTTGCACGACAACCAGCGCCGCACCTGGGGCCATGCCATGCTGGTTGACCCTTGGGGCAAGGTGCTGGCGCAGCGCGAGGACGGCGCTGGCGTGGTGCTGGCAGAGCTTGATTTTGCAACCCTTGAAGCTTGCCGTAGCCGCTTGCCGGCCCTGCAGCACCGCGTGGTATGAAGCGCGTTCACTACAGTTTGTTGCACAACTTAATGGCGGCGGTGACGCTTCTTTTGGCCGCCTGTGCCAGTAAGCCACCGGTGTCGTCTGTGCCGGCCGCGCCGACCAACGTGGCCATGCCCGATCCTTCTGCGGCTGCGCTGCCGCAGAGTGTTTCGGGTTTGCCCAACCTGCAGCAGGGCAATAGCCGCTGGGTGGCTGTGCCCTGGAGCGAGTTGCCCGGCGTTGAAACGGATGCCTTGTATGAAGCCTGGAACGCCTGGCTGAAAAGTTGTGAGCGCCCCGGCCCCGTGTTTGCCCCGCTGTGCCCGGAGGTGCGTCGCTTGAGCATTGGTGGTGAAGCGCTTCAACGCCAGTGGCTTATGGGACGCCTGCAACCCTACCGTGTGGAGTCGCTGCAAGCCGAAAACAAGGGCTTGCTCACCGCCTATTTCGAGCCCGAGTTTGAAGCCCAACGTGTGCGTCAGCCAGGGTTTGAGGTGCCGCTATACCAAGCGCCAGCGGGCTTGTCGGCGCGCCAACCCTGGTTCAGCCGCCAGGACATGGAGACACTGCCACAAGCGCAAGCGGCGCTGCAAGGCCGCAGCCTGCTGTACCTGGCCGACCCGGTGCAAGCCATGTTGTTGCAAATCCAGGGCTCTGGCCGCTTGCGTGTGACCGAGCCCGATGGCCGCCAGCAACTGGTACGCCTGGCCTATGCGGGGCACAACGGCCATGCTTACCAAAGTATCGGCCGCTGGCTGCTGGATCAGGGTGAAGTGCGTGATGCATCCTGGCCTGGCATTCGAGCCTGGATGCTGCAAAACCCGCAGCGCGTGCGTGAGTTGCTGTGGCGTAACCCAAGGGTGGTTTTCTTCAAGGAAGAGGCTTTGAGTGAATTTGACAGTGGCTTTGGTCCACGCGGTGCGCAAGGCGTGCCGCTGACACCGGGCCGGTCTATTGCGGTGGATCCGCAAAGCATTCCGTATGGCACCCCGGTCTGGTTGGCCTCTGAGGGCGCGCAAGTGAGTTTGCAGCGCTTGGTGCTGGCACAAGACACGGGCAGCGCCATTCGTGGGGCAGTCCGAGCCGATCTGTTTGCTGGTTGGGGCGTGGCTGCCGGTGAATTGGCCGGACGGCTCAAGCAACCCTTGCGCCTGTGGGTGCTGTGGCCCAAACCCTTCTGAAGGCGTTACCATAGACACTTAAAAACCCGTTGTTTAAGCTCTAACCGGACCGACTCATGAACAAAGCAAGCAGCAAATCCACCATGCGCGATATTGATGAGCGCACCAATCTGGCCGGTAACAGCATGTTTGAGCTGCTGCTGTTTCGTTTGGGTGAAGCCCCTGGCACCGACAAACGCGAGCTGTTTGGCATCAATGTGTTCAAGGTGCGTGAAATTTTGGTCATGCCCGAAATCACCGCCATGGTCAATTCACCACCGTCGGTAATGGGCGTGGCCAACATCCGTGGCCAGATGATCACCGTGATCAACCTGCCACAGTTGGTGGGTACCAACCCCACCAAGGGGCTGGGCATTTTGCTGGTGACCGAGTTTGCCCGCACCACGCAGGCATTTGCCGTTGAAGAAGTCAATGAAATCGTGCGTCTGGAGTGGAAGCACGTGCTGTCCGCTGAAGGTCGTGGCGGTGGCCTGGTCACCAGCATTGCGCGTCTGGATGGTGCTGCCGAAAACACCCGCCTGGCACAGGTGCTGGATGTGGAGCAAATTCTGCGCGATGTGTTCCCTGAGCAGCATCAGGTGGAGATTGAACCCAGCAGCAAGCTGCATATTCCTGAAGGTTCAGTGGTGTTGGCTGCAGACGACTCTGCTGTGGCACGCATGATGATCGAGCAGGGTTTGCAAGCCATGGGCGTGCCCTTCATCATGACCAAGTCGGGGCAGGAAGCGTGGGATCGTTTGAAAGCCATGGCTGCAGAAGCTGAGGCACAAGGCAAAACCATCAAGGACAAAGTGGCGCTGGTGTTGACCGACCTTGAAATGCCCGAGATGGACGGCTTTACCCTGACGCGCAACATCAAGCAGGATGTGCGTTACAGCGGTATCCCGGTGGTGATTCACTCTTCGCTGACCGGGTCTACCAACGAAGACCATGTCAAGAAAGTCGGTGCCGATGCTTACGTGGCCAAGTTTGTTGCGGATGAACTGGCCGAGACTATTCGCAAGGTGTTGATGCGATAGCTATTCTTTTGCTATGCTTTAAAGAGCTATTCGCCCTTATTAAATAAGGGCTAGAAGCCAAAAAGTATCTTTATTTGACGCCACCTCATGTTGTATCCATCGGGTGGCGTTTTTGCAGGTTTCAACTTTCAACACACAGGTGTTCACGAGACGCCTGATGAAAAACCGGAGTGGCTCATGAACGCACCTTTACCCTTGGCGGCACAAGTGCCCACAGCAGCTGTCAGCCTGGACGACAAATACACCCAAACCCAGGGTCGCGCCTTCATGAGCGGCGTGCAGGCGCTGGTGCGCTTGCCCATGTTGCAGCGTCAGCGTGATGCGCTGGCCGGCTTGAACACCGCCGGTTTCATCAGTGGCTACCGGGGCTCGCCCTTGGGTGGCTATGACCAGGCGCTGGTGGCGGCGCGCAAGCATCTGGATGCCCAGCACATCGTGTTTCAGCCGGGTGTCAACGAAGAGCTGGCCGCCACGGCGGTGTGGGGCACGCAGCAGCTGAACCTGTACCCCCAAACCAAAAAATATGACGGCGTGTTTGGCCTCTGGTACGGCAAGGGGCCGGGGGTGGACCGCAGCTCGGACGTGTTCAAACACGCCAACATGGCAGGCACCGCCCAGCACGGTGGTGTGGTGGCGGTGGCGGGCGACGACCATGTCAGTAAAAGCTCGACCGCCGCGCACCAAAGCGACCACATCTTCAAGGCCTGCGGGCTGCCGGTGTTTTTTCCGTCCGACGTGCAAGGCATTCTGGACATGGGCTTGCACGCCATTGCCCTGAGCCGTTTCTCGGGCGTGTGGGCCGGCATGAAGACGATTCAGGAGGTGGTGGAGTCGAGCAGCTCGGTGGATGTCAGCACAGAGCGTGTCAAGATCGTGCTGCCCGAAGACTTTGCCATGCCCGCAGGTGGCCTGCACATCCGCTGGCCGGACCCGCCGTTGGAGCAGGAAGCGCGCTTGATGGACTACAAGTGGTACGCCGCGCTGGCCTATGTGCGTGCCAACAAGCTCAATCACAACGTCATCGCAAGCAACCAGGATCGTTTTGGCATCATTGCCAGCGGCAAGGCCTTCAACGACACGCGCCAGGCGCTGGCCGATTTGGGGCTGGATGCAGCGACATGCAAACGTATTGGGCTGCGCCTGCACAAGGTCAACGTGGTCTGGCCGCTCGAAGCCAGCAGCACACGCGACTTTGCCCAAGGTTTGCAAGAAATTCTGGTGGTGGAAGAAAAGCGCCAGGTCATTGAATACCAGCTCAAAGAAGAGCTGTACCACTGGCGCGTGCGCCCCAATGTGGTGGGTAAGTTTGATGGCGATGGTGACAGTGAAGGCAATGGCAGCGGTGGTGAGTGGAGCCAGCCCAACCCCGGTGCCAGTGCCTTGCTGCGTGCCAATGCCGACCTGAACCCGGGCTTGGTAGCCAAAGCGATTGCCAAGCGCCTGCAAAAATTGGGCGTGCCGGGCGATGTGGCACAGCGCATGGACCAGCACCTGGCCCTGCTGGCCGCCAAAGAACGCGGTGCGTTAGAACTCAAGTCTGACACCGGTGAACGCACCCCCTGGTTTTGCAGTGGCTGCCCGCACAACACCAGCACCCGCGTGCCCGAGGGCAGCCGCGCCATGGCTGGCATTGGCTGCCATTACATGACGGTTTGGATGGATCGCAGCACCAGCACCTTCAGCCAGATGGGCGGCGAGGGTGTGGCCTGGGTGGGGCAACGGCCCTTTACCACCGACACCCATGTGTTTGCCAACCTGGGCGACGGCACCTACTTTCACAGCGGCTTGCTGGCCATTCGCCAGAGCATTGCCGCCGGGGTCAACATCACTTACAAGATTTTGTACAACGATGCCGTGGCCATGACCGGTGGCCAGCGCGTGGGCGAGCGTGCCGAAGGCCACAGCGTGCTGCAAATCATGGCCAGCCTGGTCAGTGAGGGCGTGGCCAAGCTGGTGATCGTGACCGACCAGCCTGAAAAATACGCCGGTGTAGCGCTGTTACCTGGCGTAAAGGTGCAGCACCGCGATGAACTCGACCGCATCCAGCGCGAGTTTCGTGAGATTCACGGCACCACTGCCATCATTTACGACCAGATGTGCGCCACCGAGAAACGCCGCAAGCGCAAGCGCGGCACACTGACTGAGCCCGATGAACGGGTGGTGATCAACACCCTGGTGTGTGAAGGCTGTGGCGACTGCGGCGAGCAGTCCAACTGCCTGAGCATCGAGCCGCTGGAGACCGAATTTGGCCGCAAGCGTGCCATCAACCAAAACAGCTGTAACAAAGACTTTTCATGTGTCAAAGGCTTCTGCCCCAGCTTTGTCACTGTCAAGGGTGGGCTGCTCAAAAAGCCCAAAAAAGACCAGCAAGGCAGTTTGAGTGCCTTGCCACGCTTGCCTGAACCGGTGTTGCCCGCTACGGATACGGCCTGGGGCATGGTGGTGGGCGGGGTCGGCGGCACGGGGGTCATCACCATCGGCCAGTTGCTGGGCATGGCCGCGCACCTCGAAGGTAAGGCCGTGGTCACACAAGATGCCGGTGGCCTGGCGCAAAAAGGCGGCGCCACCTGGAGCTTTGTCCAGGTGGCCAACAGCACAGAGGCGATCTACACCAGCAAGGTGGATACCGCCAAAGCGGATGTGGTGATTGGCTGCGATGCCATCGTGGCCGCCAGCAAAATCACCTTGAATGTGATGCAGCAGGGGCGCACTTATGTGGCGCTCAACAGCCATGCCACGCCCACCGCCGCGTTTGTGCACAACCCGCAGTGGCAGTTTCCTGAAGGTGGCTGCGAGGCCGCGATTGCCGCCCAGGTGGGCATGCAGGCGCTGGGCGTGTTCGATGCCGAGCAGGTGGCCACCCTGGCTCTGGGCGACGCCATCTACACCAACCCCTTGCTGCTGGGTTACGCCTGGCAACAGGGTCGTGTGCCCTTGAGCCGCGCCGCCTTGCTGCGCGCCATGGCACTCAACGGTGTGCAGGTGGCCAACAACCAGGCCGCGTTTGAGTGGGGTAGGCACTGCGCGCATGACCTGGCTGCAGTGCTGGCCTTGCTGCAAACACGCCAGGTCATCGAATTCGTCAAAAAACCGGCATTGGCGGATGTGATTGCCAAACGTGTGGTATTTTTGACCGCTTACCAGGATGCCGCCTACGCGGCGCGCTATCAAAAAGTGATGGATCAGGTGCAGCAGCTGGATGCGGCCTTGGGCAAAACCGCATTGTGCGAAGCGGTGGCGCGCAACCTGTTCAAACTGATGGCTTACAAAGACGAGTACGAAGTGGCGCGGCTGTATACCGACGGCAGCTTCGCCGCCCAGGTGGCGCAGCAGTTTGAGGGCGATTACCAACTGCACTTTCATCTGGCACCGCCCCTGTTGGCTAAAACCAATGACAAGGGGGAACTGGTCAAACAACGCTTTGGCCCGTGGATGATCAAAGCCTTTGGTCTGCTGGCGCGTTTGAAAGGCTTGCGTGGCGGGGTGCTGGATGTGTTTGGCCGCACGCAAGAGCGTCGTCAAGAGCGCGCCTGGATTGAGCGCTACCAGAACCAGCTGCAAGAATGTATGGATAAATTGGCTTCTAGCCCTTTTGAATCAAGCGCAGAGTGCTACAAAATTGCTTGTCAACTGGCGCAAATTCCAAACGACATTCGCGGCTATGGCCACGTCAAAATCAGCCATTTGCAAGCTGCCCAGCGGCGCTGGGACGATGTGCTGGTGCAGTGGCAGCAACTCACACCATGACTAAAAAATCCGGCAACGACCTTTTTATCGTTGACAACAGCGACGATGACTGGAAAGTCTTGAACTATCTGGCCGAGTGGACTGATATCTCCAACAAATTTGACATTGCTACCGGTTATTTTGAAATTGGCTCGCTGCTCGCGCTTGACGGCAAATGGCAAAAGCTCGATCAAATCCGCATCCTGATGGGTGACGAGGTGACACGCCGCACGCAACGCACCTTGAACGATGGCGTGGGGCGTATTCAGGGACTGCTGGATGACAGCATTGAGCGCGAAAAGCTTAAAAATGATTTTCTGACCGGTGTGGCCGCCGTTGTGCAAGCCATTGCCATCGGTCAAATCAAGTGCCGCGTCTATACCAAACGTAAATTTCATGCCAAGGCCTACGTCACCCACAGCAAGCTCTCGGTGGTGGGCTCATCGGCGCTGGTGGGCTCCAGTAACTTCACCTACCCGGGCCTGACCGGCAATGTAGAGCTCAACGTCAAGGTGGACAGCTCCAGCGAAGTCGCCAAACTGCAGCAGTGGTATGAAGACCATTGGAGCCAAGCGCAAGATGTCAGCGCTGAAGTGCTCAAGGTCATCGAGCGCCACACTCGCCACTACCTGCCATTCGAGGTTTATGCCAAAGCACTGCAAGCCTATTTCACCAATGTGGAAGAAAGCGCTGGCGATTGGGAGCGCAAACACTCGCGCATGTACTCGGTGCTCGACCAGTACCAGCGCGATGGCTATGCGGCACTGCTCAAAATCGGTGCCAAATACGGCGGCGCATTTTTGTGCGACGGCGTTGGCCTGGGTAAAACCTTTGTTGGCCTGATGCTGATAGAGCGATTGGTCAAGTTTGATCATAAAAAAGTCTTGCTGGTGGTGCCCAAGTCGGGTCGGGAACCGGTGTGGGAATCGAGCTTGCGCAGCTACCTGCCTGAGCTGTTTGGTGACTTTTCCAACCTGGTGGTCATCAACCATACCGACTTGCAGCGCGGTGGTGAGTGGCTTGAAAAGCTGCAGCGGCTCAAAGACCAGGCCGATGTGCTAGTGATTGACGAGGCGCACCACTTTCGCAACCCGGGCACTCAGGCCGACACCTCACGCTACTGGCAAATGCAGAGCCTGGCTAAAGGCAAGCAAGTCTTTATGCTGACTGCCACGCCCATCAACAACAGCCTTTTGGACCTGCAGCACTTGATAGAGCACTTTACCCAGCGCGAACCAGGCCACTTCAAAGACACACTGGGCATCCATTCGCTACCCGGCCACTTTCGCAAGCTTGAAAAAGAACTCATCAAGCGCATGGGTGGCGAGCTGGTGCAAGGTGAACTGGCCGGATTTGAGACCACAGACATCCTCTCGCAAGACAGTCTGTTGCGTGAGCTGGTGGTGCAGCGTAGCCGTGCCTATGTCAAGCAAAGCCAATTGACGGCCGGTGCCAAAGCCGCTTTCTTCCCCCAACGCGCAGCGCCCAAAGTGGCGGATTATTCGGTCAAAAAAACCTATGGCAAGTTGCTCGGTTTGGTGGAAAAAGCCTTTAATAAAAAGCAGCCCCTTTTTACCCTGCCCATGTATTACCCCTTGGCCTACCCCAACCCGGATGCCGACGGCTTGGCCAAAGACGACTTTGAAGAAAACCGACAGAAGCAAGTGGTGGGTTTGATCCGGATTTTGTTTTTGAAACGCTTTGAGAGCTCGGCTTGCGCGTTTGAGTCATCGTGTCAGCAGCTGCTGAAAAAAGTGCTGGCTTTTGTACAAGCCAACAGCATCAGCAAACATGAATTGGCGGCATTAGAGCGCTGGCGCATTCATTGGGAAGAGCTGACAGACGCGGTGCAAATGCGCCAGAACGACATGTTTGGCGGCAGCCCTGAAGACGATGCCGCGCTAGAAGAAGACTTTATCTCCGAAGAACTGCTGGCCACCTTTGAGCCGCTTGACCGCAGGCTTTATGACGTGCCACAAATCCTGTCTGAGTCGTTGCAAGACCTGAATCAATTGGCGGAGTTCTTGAACGAATTGCGTCAATTCAAACCCAGCCAGGACAACAAGCTTCAAGCCCTGATCAAGCTGCTTAAAACCGACCCGGTGCTCAAACAACACAAGGTCATGATCTTTAGCGAGTTCTCGGCCACCGCCCGCTATCTGGCGTGTGAGCTGGTCAAAGCCGACATTCAAGGTGTCGATCAAATTGACTCAGGTATCAAACGTAGCCGCAGCGATGTGATTCGCCAATTTTCCCCATACTACAACGGCCAGACCAGCCAAAGCCTGGCAGACCAGGGCTATGCCGAGACCCGCATCTTGATCGCTACTGACGTGCTCAGCGAAGGCCTCAATTTGCAAGATGCCACCCGCTTGATTAATTACGACTTGCACTGGAACCCGGTGCGCCTGATGCAGCGCATTGGCCGGGTTGACCGGCGCATGAATCCTGAAATCGAGAAAAAACTCATGGCCGACCACCCGCAAGTCAAAGCCATTCGCGGCACGGTGGAGTACTGGAACTTTTTGCCCCCCGGTGATTTGGACGAGTTGCTCAACCTGTTTAAAAAAGTCTCCAACAAAACCTTGCTAATCTCCAAAACCTTGGGCATTGAAGGCAAAAAACTACTGCGCCCCGAAGACGACTTTGCCGCCCTGGTGGACTTCAACCACCAGTTTGAAGGCGAGCCCACCGCGCTGGAAACCATGCACCTTGAATACCAGCGCCTGTTGGTAGCCCACCCCGATCTGGGCGCGCGCCTGCAAGCCTTGCCAGGGCGGGTTTTTAGCGGCAAAGCCCATGTGCAGCCTGGCACGCAAGCGGTCTTTTTCTGCTACGGCCTGCCTGGCATTGACCACAGCGTGACTGCGCCCGTGGTGGAGTCTGATGCCTGGACGCTAGCCGCTGGCCGAACCGCCTGGCTGCTGCTGGACTTGTCAACTGGCAAAGTCCTGGAAGACGCAGCTGCCATTGATGCCGTCATCCACTGCGAACCCACCACAACGCGTCAGTGCCAAATAGCCCCGACATCACTTTCAGAGGCGCGCAGCAAAATCGAGAAACACCTGAAAAACGGCTACCTGCGCCAGGTGCAAGCCCCGCTGGGTGTGTTGCCACAACTGATCGTCTGGATGGAATTGAATTGACAAAAATGGCACAATGAAACGAAGGAGTCCATGATGAACACACTGCGCCAAATTGAATCTGAAATGGCTTCGCTACCCGTCAATCTGCAAGCTGAAGTGCTTGACTTTGTCCACTTTGTCAAGCAACGCCATGGTTTGCAGCGCGCACCAATCGCGGTATCCAGCTCACCTGTCAGTGGGCATTCGCCCTTTTTTCAGGCGTTGACTGATGCTGGGTTTGTGGGGTGCATCGAAACCAATGAGCAGTTGTCGACCCACTACAAAAGCCAACTCGATTTTTCTGACAAAACCGGGTCTCGTCCATGATTTTGGTCGATACGGGTGCCTGGTTGGCACTGGCTGACAGTGGCGATGGCTATCATGCCCGCAGCCGGGAATTTTTTCGCACCAACTGCGAACCACTGATGACCACCTACCCCGTGCTGGTGGAGTGTGTTCACCTGATGTACAAGCGCATTGGTGTCACCAAAACACTGGCATGGATGAATGCGCTTAATGCCCAAGAAGTGGGTGTCTTTGCGATGACAGCTGGCCATGTGCCGCGCATCACGACCTTGATGCATCAATACCGCGATTTACCCATGGATTTGGCTGATGCGTCCCTGGTACTTGTCGCAGAAGAGCTGGGTGAGGGCCGCATCGTCAGCACTGACGAGCGCGACTTCCATGCGTATCGGTGGAAAAATCAGCATCCGTTTTGTAATTTATTCACCGCTTGAGAACGGTGTCCGCAGGGGTATCTTGGCCGCCCGAAGACCAGCCGCAATCATCAGGGAGACAACAACATGGCAACGCCACCCCCCGCGCTCGCCCCCCAGGCCGAGCAACTGCGCCACATTCACAGCATCCCGGCGCTGGTCAACTACCTGCACCTTGAGCTGGGCTGGCCTATTGATGTGGATGACTGGGAGGACGCCGTCTTTGACTGGCAGCCCGAAGAACTCAACCTCAAAGACGAGCGCCGGGTTGCTATACACAGCATCAAACAACTGCGCCCGCTGGTCAGCGGCCAACCCTGGGGCATCTTTTTTGTCGACTTTGACAAAGGCCGCCTACCGATTGTGGTGCTGCGCCGAGTGCTCAATGGCCTGGTGCCCAAAAGCCGCACCAGCAGCGGCGGCCACCAAAGCTGGCACGCGCGCGACCTGTTGTTTGTGGCGAGCTTTGGCGAATCCGGTGCGCGAGAAATCGCGCTAGCCCACTTCACCGACGAATCTGACCTGGGCGACCTGCCCACCTTGCGCGTGCTGGGTTGGGACGAATCTGACACCGGCCTGGAACTGGGCTATGTGGCGCAAACCCTCAAAAGCAAACTGCGCTGGCCGCTGCACACCACAGGTGCTGCCGACCAGGCAGCGTGGCGCAAACAATGGGCCAGTGCCTTCACCCTGGGCTACCGCCAGCCGATCAACGACAGCAAAACCTTGGCACTGGCGCTGGCCGAGCTGGCCAAACGCATCCGTAGCAGAGCCAACGCCGTGCTGGCGCTGGAAAGCCCCAAAGGCCACCTGACACAACTGCACAAAGCCTTCAAAGAAAACCTGATTGCCGACCTGACCCCCGACGGCTTTGCCGACATGTTTGCGCAAACCATCACCTACGGCCTGTTCACCGCCCACGCCAGCCGGGGCAGTGGCGCACTGGTGGCTGACGACGTGGCGCTGATGGTGCCCAGCACCAACCCGTTTTTGAAAGAGCTGCTGCACGACTTTTTAAGCGCCGCTGGGCGTGATCGCAAAAAAAGCCGTCGGGTTGACTTTGACGAGCTGGGCATCAACGACGTGGTCACCACCCTGCGCGGGATACCCATGGACGCGGTGCTGCGCGACTTCAGCAAACAAAAACCGGGCGACGACCCGGTCATCCATTTCTACGAAGGCTTTCTCAAAGCCTACGACAAAGCCATGCGCGCCAAGCGTGGGGTGTTCTACACACCTTCGCCGGTGGTGCAGTTCATTGTGAAGAGCGTTGATGAGATTTTGAAAACCGAATTCGGCATTGAAGACGGTTTAGCCAGCACCATCACTTGGGGCGAGATGATGGCGCGCCAGCCCAGTCTGTCCCTGCCCAAACACTGCACAGCGCAAACTCCTTTCGTCCAAATTTTGGACCCTGCCACCGGCACCGGGACTTTCATCGTTGAAATCATCACCCAGATCCACGCCCACATGCTGCAGAAGTGGGCCAAGCAGGGCATCGTTGGCAAGGCGAATTGGCAACCGCTGTGGGTGGACTACGTCAAACTGCACCTGCTGCCGCGCCTATACGCCTTCGAGCTGATGATGGCTCCGTATGCCATTGCCCACATGAAGATTGGCCTGAAGCTGGCGGATACCGATTACACCTTCCCTGAAGACGGGCCACGCGTGAACGTGTTTTTGACCAACGCGCTGGAACCGGCGCACGCCATCAACCCAGGGCTGGCGTTTGAGGCGCCGATGCTCGCCGCAGAAGCTGCCGAGGCGAACCGGGTCAAGGAGCAATTGGCGGCGACGGTGGTGGTGGGGAACCCGCCGTATTCGGGCGATTCGGGCAACCAGGGCGACTGGATCACCCAACTGATGCGCACCCGTTTGCCTGATGGTGCTGACAGTTACTTTCGCTTCAACGATGCCGACCTGGGTGAGCGCAACCCCAAGTGGGTCAACAACGATTACGTCAAATTTATCCGGCTGGCGCAGTCCCGCTTGGCTACCGTGGGCACTGGCGTGCTGGGTTTTATTACCAGCAATTCGTACTTGGAAAGCCCGACCTTTCGCGGTGTGCGCCAAAGCCTGCTGCACAGTTTGCCGCATCTGCGCATTGTGGATTTGCACGGCAACTCCAAGCGCGGCGAAACCGCTGGCGGCGATGAAAACGTGTTTGAAATCACCGAAGGCGTGGCCATTGTGGTGGGCAACTTGCAGCCTGGGCTGGCGCTGCAGGTCGAACACGCCGATCTGATCGGGCCGCGCCAAACCAAATACGACACCCTGATGGCCAAAGGCTTGCAGTTGCTGGCGCCCTTTGCCCCGTCGGGTGAGCGGCTGCAACTGGTGCGCAGCGACAGCGCGGGCGTGGCCGAATACGAATGCGGTTGGCCGCTGACAACGATTGCACTGGTGAATTCAGTGGGCATCGTCACCGCCCGTGATGCGTTGTGCATCCAGTTCACTGAAAAGCAGGCCTGGGACACGGTGCGCGACTTTGCCAAGCGGGACGCAGAGGATGCACGGCAGGTGTATGCCTTGGGGACTGACGCACAGGACTGGCAGGTGACGCTAGCGCAAAAAGACCTCAACGATAGTGGGCCAAACAAAAAACTAATACAGCCAATTTTGTACCGGCCTTTTGATGTCCGGCACAGTTACTACACGGGAAAAGCCAGTGGTTTTATGGTTCGCCCTCGCCCGGAGGTGATGCGGCATATGTTGGCAGGACCAAATTTTGGGCTGGTTTGTTGCCGTCAGATGTCCCAAATGGATGAGGCATGGTCTCTGGTTGGTTCAACGCGCTTGCCCATCGAAAGCTGCACGATATCCAACAAAACTAAGGAAATCAACTATCTCTTTCCGTTGTGGCGGTATCAGGACGCGAAGCAAGCTGCCAATTTGTCGCCTTCTTTCACCACAGCCCTCCAGTCCGCCCTCAACCTGACCCCCGCCGACTACCGCCCCGAAGACCCTACGGCCCCGCTGCACGCCGAGAAAATCTTCCACTACCTCTACGCCGTGCTGCACAGCCCGGCCTACCGAAAGCGTTACGCAGCCTTTTTGCGCACCGACTTCCCGCGCATCCCTATCCCTGGCAGCCACGAGTTGTTTGACGCGCTGTCCAAGCTGGGCTCCGAACTGGTGCAGTGGCATTTGCTGGAGCACCAAAACGCTATCAATATCAGTTCTGCTCACGCAAGCGCAGCGGGGGCTACAGGGCTAAAAGGCTTAAATCCGTGCTGGTTTGGGGCTGACTTTTCCTTGCAAAAAGTGGCGGAGAAGTCGCGTGAGCTGGCTGATGTGAAGGCTGCGACAAGCTCAGCCCGAACAGGAACAGGAACAGGAACAGGCGCTGCCCCAACTGGCACAGAGCTGACGGACTCCGTGGGCCGGGTGTTCATCAACGCCACCAGCGGCTTTGCCAACGTGCACATGAGCGTCTGGCAGCACACCATTGGCGGCTATCAGGTGCTGCACAAGTGGCTGGACGACCGGCGCAAGGCTGGCCGATCCTTGAGCACAGACGACATCACCCATTGGCTGCGCGTTTATGCCGCGCTGCAAGCCACGCAAGCGCTGATGCGCCAAGTCGATACCGTCATTGAGGCCCACGGTGGCTGGCCCGGTGCAGACCCCAGCGTGCCCACCGCCTTCAGCCAAAACCATCCACCGCCAGATGCCGCCACGCTGGCAGCAGAGCAAATAGCGCAAAAGGAACAACGCAAGGCACACCAGAAGGCGGCCAAAATGAGTGCAAAAAAAGTAGCATCACACGCAAGTCCAACGGGCGCTACCAGCCTTTTTGACTTTGATGATGACTTGGACGCCCTGGCCGCAGCAGCTGGCGCACCACCGCGTCATCCACCAACCTGATGCGCAGGTAAAGCGGGTTCGATTTGGTTTTTGGTTTGTTTAGCGCTGGTTGATTCCCAAAGGCATAAAACCATGCAGTTTTACCGAATTGAAAAGCCGCTCTTTGTTATTGGCTTCCATCCGGTCAGCCCACTGCTCACAGTCCCTTGGTGGGTTGAGGAATCCGAGTTGCGCGGCATTTCGCCCAACAAGCGCCCGCATACAATGTAGCGTTGCTCGTTTGGCGGCCATTCTGGCGCGTCAAACGGGGTTGTTAGCCCTTATTTCCCTTTAAAACCTGGAGTTTGCCGTGTTTATTTCTTCTGCCATTGCCCAAACCGCCCCTGCTGCTGCCGCTGGTGGTGACGTGCAATCGTCCCTGATGGGCATGTTGCCATTGGTGCTGATGTTTGTGGTGCTGTACTTTGTGATGATTCGCCCGCAAATGAAAAAAGCCAAAGAGCACAAGGCCATGATTGATGCCTTGGCCAAAGGTGATGAAGTGGCCACGGTGGGTGGTGTGTTGGGTAAGGTCACCAAGATCGGTGACAGTTTTATCCACATTGAAATCGCCAATGGTGTCGAAGTGCAACTTCAACGAAGCGCGGTGGTGCAAGTCTTGCCCAAGGGCAGCCTCAAATAAGTGGCCTCGTGACCGGCGCATCTGGATGCTGCCGGTTTTTTGCAGTTTGATGTCAGAAGGACGATCATGAATCGTTACCCGGTTTGGAAATACGTGATCATTGCGATCGCGCTGGTGGTGGGGGGCTTGTACGCGCTGCCTAATTTTTTTGGTGAATCGCCCGCGGTGCAGGTGTCGGCGGCCAAGCCGTTGGTCAAGATTGATACCGGGACGCTGGTGCAAGTCGAGGCGGCGCTCAAGACGGCCGGTATTTCGGCCGATTTGGTGGCGCTGGAAGGCAACTCCATCAAGGTGCGTCTGGCCAATACCGATGCCCAGCTCAAAGCCAAAGACGCGATCCAGAAAACGCTGGTGCCTGATGCCGCCAACCCGGGTTATGTGGTGGCTCTGAACTTGTTGAGTCGTTCGCCAGCCTGGCTGTCTGCTTTGCATGCTTCGCCCATGTACCTGGGGCTGGATTTGCGCGGTGGCGTGCACTTTATGCTGCAAGTGGACATGCAGGCGGCGCTGACCAAACGCGCCGAATCGCTCTCGGGCGATGTGCGCACCAGTCTGCGCGAAAAATCCATTCGTCACAGCGGCATCAATCGCAACGGCCAAACCATTGAGGTTGGTTTCCGCGATGCCGCCACCCTGGCGGCAGCCAAAATCGTGTTTCAGGATCAGTTTGCCGATTTGCAAACCGTGGACGCTGCAGAAGGAGCCGAGTTCAAGCTGACAGCGTCGATCAAACCCGAAGCGGCGCGACGCATTCAAGACCAGGCGCTCAAGCAAAACATCACCACGCTGCACAACCGCATCAACGAGCTGGGCGTGGCCGAGCCGGTGATCCAGCAGCAGGGTCTGGATCGCATTGTGGTGCAATTACCTGGGGTGCAAGACACCGCCAAAGCCAAAGATATTCTGGGCCGCACCGCCACCCTTGAAGTGCGCATGGTCGATGAGAGCACCGAAGCGCGTGGCGCTGAAGCGGGCACTGGCATGGTGCCGTTTGGCTCGGAGCGCTACCTGGAGCGCAATGGTCAACCCGTCATTGTCAAAAAACAGGTGATTCTGACCGGCGAGAACCTGACCGACGCGCAACCCGGTTTTGACAGCCAGACCCAGGAGCCCACGGTGAACCTGAACCTGGATGCCAAGGGCACGCGCATCTTCCGTGATGTGACGCGAGAGAACGTGGGCAAGCGCATGGCCATCTTGCTATTTGAAAAAGGCAAGGGCGAGGTGGTGACCGCGCCAGTGATTCGCACCGAAATTGGTGGTGGCCGGGTGCAAATCTCGGGCCGTATGACCACCGTGGAAGCCAATGACACAGCGCTGCTGCTGCGTGCCGGTTCGCTGGCTGCGCCGATGGAAATCATCGAAGAAACCACCATTGGCCCAAGCCTGGGCGCCGAGAACATTGCCAAGGGCTTTTACAGTGTGACCTGGGGCTTTTTGGCGGTAGCGGTCTTCATGTGCCTGTATTACATGCTGTTCGGCATTTTTTCCAGCATTGCGCTGGCCTTCAATCTGCTGCTGCTGGTAGCGGTGTTGTCCATGCTGCAAGCCACCTTGACGCTGCCGGGCATGGCCGCCATGGCCTTGGTGCTGGGCATGGCGATTGACGCCAACGTGCTGATCAATGAACGTATCCGTGAAGAGCTGCGTAACGGAGCCTCGGCGCAGGCGGCCATTCACACCGGCTACGACCGCGCCTGGGCTACTATTTTTGACTCCAATATCACCACTCTGATTGCTGGCCTGGCCTTGCTGGCTTTTGGCTCGGGACCGGTGCGCGGCTTTGCCGTGGTGCACTGTTTGGGCATCATGACCAGCATGTTCTCGGGCGTGTTTTTCTCACGCGGGGTGGTCAATTTCTGGTACGGGCGGCAAAACCGCCTCAAAACCGTGTCGATTGGCACCGTGTGGCGGCCCGATGGCGGATCCGCCCTCAAGACCGAATCGTGAAATTTTGTGTGACAGACCGCAGCTACATGCCGTAAGTCCGCCCTGTCCCCAACTGATTAGAAAGCAACAGCATGGAATTTTTTCGAATCAAACGCGACATTCCGTTCATGCGGCATGCGCTGGTGTTCAACCTGGTGTCGCTGGCCACTTTTCTGGCGGCGGTGTTTTTCCTGTTTTCAAAAGGGCTGCATTTGTCGGTGGAATTCACTGGCGGCACCTTGCTGGAAGTGACTTATTCACAGCCCGCTGATCTTGCTGGGGTGCGCAACACGGTGGCCCAGCTCGGGTTTGCCGATGTGCAGGTGCAAAACTTTGGTACCGCGCGCGACGTGTTGATCCGCTTGCCGGTGCAAAAGGGCGTGAGCTCGGCGCAGCAAAGCAACCAGGTCATGGCCGCTTTAAAAGAAGCCGATGCCACAGCGACCATGCGGCGCACCGAATTTGTGGGGCCGCAAGTGGGCGATGAGCTGGCCGCCGATGGCCTCAAGGCGCTGGCCTTTGTGGTGGTGGGCATCATGATTTACCTGGCGGTGCGCTTCGAGTGGAAGTTTGCGGTGGCCGCCATCATTGCCAATTTGCATGACGTGGTCATCATTTTGGGCTTCTTTGCGTTCTTTCAGTGGGAGTTTTCACTGCCGGTGCTGGCAGCGGTGCTGGCCGTGCTGGGTTATTCGGTGAATGAATCGGTGGTGATTTTTGACCGGATTCGTGAGAACTTTCGCCGTTACCGCAAGATGAACACGGTCGAAATCATCAACAACGCCATCACCTCCACCATCAGCCGCACCATCATCACCCATGGTTCCACGCAAATGATGGTGTTGTCGATGTTGCTGTTTGGCGGGGCTACGCTGCACTATTTTGCGTTGGCGCTCACCATTGGTATTTTGTTTGGTATTTACTCGTCGGTGTTTGTGGCGGCGGCCATTGCCATGTGGCTCGGCATCACCCGGGAAGACCTGGTCAAAGGCGGGGTTGCCAAAAAGGACATCGACCCCAACGACCCCAACGCTGGCGCAACGGTCTAAAATTTTTATGATATGTATGCCTCAAACTCACCGCGTGACCCGTCTGCCCTTGCTCTGAGGGTACGCAAGCAGTTGGTCGCGCAGGCCTCCGAGGCAATGCGTCCGCTGATCAACGTGGTGCAGGAACGTTTGTTTGCATCCATGGACGAGGCCGCCCCCTCGCGCGAGAAGCAGCTTAGGCGCGACACTTGGACGGCCTACCAGAAGAACAAAAATCTCTGGCTGGACGGTGTACTCAAAGCCTGGGATCGCATCTTGACCGCGCCCCCCGCCACCAGAAAGACCGACCTGGCGTTGGGGGCATCGTTTGAACTGGTGGGCAACGAAGTCGTCGAAAACAAAATTGTGGCCTCTCGTCTGGCCCTGGGCCTGATGGAAACGGCGGCCACTGAAGTTAATGACCTGCGCACCCGCCTGCGCGCCGTCAACAGTGGGCGCGAGCTCAACCCCAACGACATTGTTCACCCTGAAACCCTGTTTTTGGCCTTGATCGAACAATGGGCTGCCTGTGGCATGGCGCCTGTTGCCTGGCCCTTGATCAACGAGGTGGTGCGTGGGCAACTGTTTGAACCTTTAAAAGCCGCCTATGCGACGTGCAACGCCATGCTGGTGGAGCAGGGGGTGCTGCCGGTGATCGAATTTGGTGCCAACTCCAGGCACTCCGGGTTCATACCGCCTGCACAGGACGAACCGGTGGATTTCCCGGTGGGCGAGACCTATCAACAACCGGGCGCAAGCAACCGGGGCGGATCGCAGCAGCCAGGTGCTGGCGCGCGAGCCCAGGGCGGTGGCTACGGTGCACCAGGAATGCAGGGAATGTCTGGCATGTCAGGCCAACCTAATCAAATTGCAGCCGACTATCCGGGCGCAGGAGCCTACTGGCAAGGCACCCGGGCGCAAGGCCTGATTGATCAAATCAGCCGCCTGCTGGTGGGCGTGGCACAGTCTTCTGGCGGTGCTCCTTTTATGGGAGGCCACTCTGGCGGCGGCATGGGTTATGCGGGCGGCGGTGCTGCCATGGGGGGGGTGCCGATGCAAGCGGGCGCACCAGGCCTGTACGGTTATGGCGGCGCTGGCTCCGGTTCTGTCTCTGGTTTTGGTGCGGGTCAGCCAGGCGGCCAAACCAATGCCGTGGGCGCAGGCACGGGGGTTTATGGTGTGCCCTCTGTGCCCTTGATGTCGGCCATTGCGCAACAGCCGATGCTCAGCGACGCTTATTACAGCCAACCCGGCGCGGTGCTGCAGGGGGCTGCTCCAGTGGTTATTCAGCGCGTGGCCAGCCAGATGCGCCAGCAGTCGGCCGAACTCAAGACCAAGGCCGGTACTGAAGGCGAGAAGGCGGTGATTGAACTGGTGGCCCTGATGTTCCAGGCCATCCTTGAAGAAGACCGGATACCCAGCGGCATCAGGGTCTGGTTTGCGCGCTTGCAAATGCCGGTGCTGCGCATGGCACTGGAAGAGCCTGAGTTTTTTACCAAGCTGGATCACCCTGCGCGTCAGTTGATCGACCACATGGGTTCCTGCGTGCTGGGTTTTGATGCCAGCGGTTTGAGCAGCGCGGCGCTGGAGGTGGAGGTCAAACGCATCGTTCAGGTGATCGAGCAATACCCTGAAACCGGCATCAAGGTGTACCAGCGGGTGTATGAAGAATTTCAGTTGTTCCTTAAAAAGCACCTGACACAAAAGCCGGGTACCCAAAAAGTGGTGGCGGTGGCCGAGCAGGTGGAGCAAAAGGAAACGCTGGCCATCCAGTACACCATTGAGTTGCGCAACCTCATCAAAGACATGCCGGTGCGCGACGAAATACGTGAATTTTTGTACAAAGCCTGGACTGAAGTGTTGGCCATAGCGGCCATACGCCAAGGGTCGCAGCATGAGAGCACGCTGGTGCTGAAAAAAGCCGCCTCAGACCTGATCTGGGCCGCCAGTGCCAAACCCAACCGCGCCGACCGCGCCCGTGTGATTGCCGACCTGCCCAACTTGCTACAGTGTTTGCGCACCGGTTTGAGCTTGACCACAGCGCAACCTGCGGCTGTAGAGGCGCATATCAAATCCATCAGTGCCGTGCTGGTGGAGGCGTTCATGTCCAAGACCCAAGCCATTGCCACGGATCAAATCAAGGCCTTAGCCGAGCGCTTGGCCAACCTGGAAGACTATGTGACCGATGGTGGGGCTGAAGAGCTGCCGCTGGATGCGCAAAGTATTGAGGACCTGCTGGGGGTGGATGCCTCGGCGCTCGAAGTGGTGTCGCAAGGCGGGGGCACGGCGACGCCGGTGATGATGGAATGGGTGCGCGGCCTCGGCCTGGGTTCCTGGTTTGTACTGAAATATGGCGGCCAAGAGCTTTCGGTGCAGTATGCCTGGCGCAGTCCCCAAGGCTATCTGCATTTGTTTGCCTCCAGTGTGGGGCGCAGTTACCTGATCCAGTCGGTGCGCATAGCTGGATATTTGCAGGCCGGCTTGCTGGAGCCGCAAGAGCGTGAACCCTTGACGCTGCGAGCCACACGCGATGCCATGAGCAAGCTTGAGGCCGAGCCGACTCGCTTGCTGGCCTGAGCCGATTCGCGCCTCAGTGCCCGCTGCGGCCGTGCTGTGCGGTGTGGGTGTCGCAGAGTTCATCCAGGATCAGCGCGCTGGGTTCTTCGCCCAGGCTCCAAAACACCATCAGCACCACCAGTTTCAGGTGGTCTACGTCAATCGGATTTCCGGGGGTAGCCATCAGGCGATCAAGCACCAGCTCCAGGCGATGTGCTGGCAAAGCCCCTGCCGAGATTAAAAACAGCAGAAAACCCCAAGCCTGCTGACCCACATGGGTTTGCTCGGCCGGGCTCAGCAAACGCATGCTTGCAGTGGGGGTTGGCGGCGCACCGATCAGCAGCGGTGGTGCTTGCTGCCGTGTCTGGCTATTTTGGTTCGGTGACAGATGGCGCGTGGCACTTTTGAGGTCTTCCAGCCAGAGCAGGGCGGCCTCAATGTCACCGCCGTCAAAGCCTACGGCGCTGAGTTTGCGCTGCAAAGCGGGAAGTTCGGGGCAGGCATCGCTGTGCCAGTAGTTGTCGTAGACAAAACTCAAAACGTCAAGCATGCCGCTACTGTACGCGCTGGCCGGGTGCTTGATCGCTGAAACAGGCTGGCAAATTCGACCTGCGCGTCCGATGCCGCCGCCGTGCGGGTCAACCCGTTGCCACAGCGGCCAGCTTCAGGTGCGGGCTAGCCGCTGGAACAAGCCCCCGGCCAAGCGCGCTACCTGTCCCTCCAGTTCCAGACCCATGAGTTGGGCTTGCAGTTGGGCCGCATCCAGGCCGCAGCGTGCTTGCAGCGCATCCAGCCCCACCGGGTCAAAGCCAAGCGCATTCAGCAACCCTGAGTTTTGATCAAATAAACCTCTAGCCCCCGTGGAATCAGTGTGAGATGCTATTGAATCAGGTGTGTTGAGAGGGCTTGCAGGCCACTGGAGTTCTTCCAGAATATCCTGTGCCGACTCCACCAGCTTGGCACCTTGTTTGATCAGTGCATGGCAACCCCTAGACTGTGCGGCGTGGATGGAGCCGGGTACGGCAAACACCTCTTTGCCCTGCTCCATGGCCAGCCGGGCGGTGATCAACGAGCCGGATTGAAGCGCAGCCTCCACCACCAGCGTGCCTTGCGACAAACCGGCAATCAGCCGGTTGCGCCTGGGGAAGTTGGCCGTTAGCGGCGGCGTGCCCAAGGGGTATTCGCTGACCAACAAACCGTGGGCGGCAATGCGGTGTGCCAGCTCCCGGTGCGCCTTGGGGTAGACCCGGTCCAGCCCGGTGCCCACCACGGCCACGGTGGCAGCCCTGTCCGGGTGCTTTGCCGTACCCAGCAGCGCCCCTTGGTGAGCCTCGCCGTCAATGCCCAGGGCCAGCCCGCTGACCACCGTCAACCCAGCCTGTGCCATAGACCTGGAAAAAGCCCGCGCGTTGTCTGCGCCCTGCGGGGTCGGGTTGCGGCTGCCCACCACGGCCAGACTTTGAGCCGGATCAATGTATAGGCAAGCTGTTTTTTTATTGATAGCAACAAGTCCAGTATCAGCAAGGTCTAGAGTGCTATTTTGTATAAATTCTGCAGCACCCAGCAGGTACAGCATCAACGGTGGATCGTCCAGACTGAGCAGGGCTTGGGGGTAATGCGGGTCGCCCAATACCGCCACGCGGTGACGGATGCCACTGTCTTCGTCTTGCGCCAGCCAGGCCAGCGTGGTGTTCAACAAGGTCTGCAGTTCAGGCGGTGTGCCAAGCAGAGCCTGCACTTGGTTGCTGCTGACCACTTGGCGCAGGGTGCTGGCGGGTTGTTCAAAAATGCGTTGAGGCAAGCCAAAAGCCGTCAGCAGCTTGCGCGCACTGGCGTTGCCCACGCCATCGGTCAGCGTCAGGCGCAGCCAGGCCAACAGCTCATCAGGTTCCACAAGGCCGGGGGTTAGTTGGGGTTGACCAAGTGGTCGCCCACTTTGACACCGCTGGTGATGTCTAGCACCAGGGCGTAAGACAGACGCTCAAACGTGCGAAATACCATCAATAACCCATTGCGTTCATCTGGCAGCTTGATTGGTTGCAGGTTGGCATCGGTTTTGTCAACCAGGCGGGCTCCATCTTTCAGAATGGCCAGCACATGGCCGCTTTCAATGCCATCTAAAGCGCCCAGGTTGATGCTCACCACCTGGTTTTGTGCTGCATTGGCCACCGCGCTGCCGTAAATGGACACAACACGCGCATCCACCGGTTTGGCTGGTGCATGGGGCACATAGCTCAACAGCTGCTGCGGGGGTTCGGGCAGCATCCGGTCACCTACACGCATTTCTTCTTTTGCATCAAAAATGTCAATTGTGGCGGGGATGATGTCGGTATTGGTTTTGCCCGCAGCATTGGTGCTGCTTTGGGTGGTTTCGCTGCGTACCAGCAGGGCTTTGCCCACATACAGGGCTTCATAACCCAACACCTCGCCGCTGATCGGGTCTTTCAAAGGTGTGGCATTGCGAAACACCCGGAACGCTTTTTGTTTTTGGCTGGGCTGGTCCAGCAGCGGGGCATCTGCCGTGCCACGGGCATAGGCCCGGTCGCCCCGCGTGAGCAGCACCCGGCCATCTTGCGCGGCCACAATGCGCGGTGCTTGGTTGAGTTCAAGTTCACCCACGATCATGGGTTCGGCTAAAAAAGGTTCGATCAAATGGGTGTTGAGCGTGGGCAAGGCGTGGGCAGCCAGTTGATCAATGCGCGTGCGGGGTGACAAGCGCACGGTAGGCAGGTCGGAGCCGTTGCCGCCAGCATCAGAGGCGGTGCTCAGGTGGGCACGGCCATCGCGGATCACCAGAAACAGGGTCTGGCCAGGGTAGATCAGGTGCGGGTTTTGGATGTCTGAGAGGTTCATGCCCCACAGTTCAGGCCAGCGCCAGGGGCTTTTCAGAAAAAGGCCGGAAATGGCCCACAAGGTGTCGCCCGACTTGACGGTGTGGCTTGGAGGGGCGTTAGGGGCGAGTTCGCTCAAGGCCACGCCGCTTTGTGCCACCTGGTTAGCGGTAGCGCGTTGCAGTGGGGTGATCGGGTATTTTTGGGCTGCTGCCGGACCCCACACCAAAGCGCACGCCACTGCAAGCAGGGTCAAGTGGTGTTGAACTGGGTTCAAAGAGAGTTTTGCCATGGTGTGTTGCATCCTGTTAAATCGCATGAGATTTTGCACCCAAGCCCTTGTTTTGAACAATGATTGTCACCTCAACGGCGGGCAGATTGCTGCAAAAATAGCGAAAATACCACCATCTTAGAAGTGACACCATGGCTTTACTCCCAATTCTTTGCTTTCCCGACCCCAAATTACACAAGGTGGCCAAACCCGTGGCTGCCGTGGATGGACGCATTCAGACCCTGATTTCGGACATGTTCGAGACCATGTACGAGGCCAAGGGCATTGGCCTGGCGGCCACGCAGGTGGATGTGCATGAGCGCCTGATTGTGATGGATGTGTCGGAGGGGCGCGACACCCCGCTGGTGCTGATCAACCCGAAGCTGTTGTGGACCAGCCCAGAGACGCACCTGAACGAGGAAGGTTGTCTGTCGGTGCCCGGCATTTATGACGGTGTGCAACGCCACGACCGCATCAAGGTCGAGGCGCTGGATGCACAAGGCCAAGTGCGCCTGATTGAAACCGATGGCCTGTTGGCGGTGTGCATCCAGCACGAAATGGATCACCTGATGGGCAAGGTGTTTGTGGAATATTTGTCGCCGCTCAAGCGCAACCGCATCAAAACCAAGATGCTCAAAGCCCAGCGCGAGGCGCGCGCTTGAAGCTGATTTTTGCCGGCACGCCCGAGTTTGCGGCTGTGGCCTTGGCGGCATTGCACGCTGCAGGCCACAACATCGTTTTGGTGCTGAGCCAGCCCGATCGACCAGCGGGTCGGGGCATGAAACTGCAAGCGTCGGCGGTCAAACAAGTGGCGCTGCAACAGGGCCTGGCAGTGGCGCAACCGCGTAGCCTGCGCCTGGACGGCAAATACCCAGAAGATGCCGCCGCCGCACACCAGGCCATTGAGGCCGCGCAGGCCGATGCCATGGTGGTTGCCGCTTATGGCCTGATCCTGCCGCAGTGGGTGCTCGACACGCCACGCCTGGGTTGCTTCAATATTCATGCCTCCTTGCTGCCACGTTGGCGCGGTGCGGCTCCCATCCACCGCGCCATTGAGGCTGGCGATCCCCAAACCGGGGTCACCATCATGCAAATGGATGCCGGGCTCGACACTGGCTGCATGTTGCGCACCGGCATCGAGCCGATTTTGCCCACTGACACCACCGGCAGCTTGCACGACCGTTTGGCGGAGCTCGGTGCCGCGCTGATGCTGCAGGTGCTGGACCTGGCGGCGCAGGGCAAGCTGCAGCCCGTGCCCCAGCCGATAGAGGGCATCAGCTACGCGCACAAAATTGACAAGGCCGAAGCCGCGATTGACTGGGCGCAACCCGCGCAGACCATCGTCAACCAGGTGCGCGCCTTCAATCCGTTTCCTGGCAGCAGCACCAGTCTAAATGGCGAAGTGCTGAAAATCTGGGCCGCGCAGCTTGTACAGGGCGCACCAGGCGTGTCTCAAACTTGTGGGCAAATTATGGCTCTAGCCCATACAGGTATTGCGGTAGCAGCTACTGAATCTATAGTAAATATCACCGAGCTGCAACGCCCTGGGGGTAAGCGCTTGTCTTGTGCCGATTTTTTACGCGGCAACGCCTTGCAAGTCGGCCAGGTGTTGGGTTGATGCGCCAACGCCATCTTTGGTTTTCCCAGGCCCGCAGTTGGTGGCAGCACCCGGCGTTTGGCCGTGGCATTCGTGAAATGGCTTCGGTCTCACCCGGGTTGGCGGCCTGGGGTCTGATGACCGGGGTGGCCATGGTCAAGTCGGGCATGAGCAGCTTTGAAGCGGTGGCCATGAGCTTGCTGGTGTTTGCTGGCAGTTCCCAACTGGCGGCCATGCCCTTGATGGCAGTGGGTGCGCCGGTGTGGGTGATTTTGTCCACCAGCTTTTGTGTCAACCTGCGCTTTGTGGTGTTCAGCGCCCACATGCGTCCTTATTGGATGCACCTGCCTTTGCGCTGGCGCATGTTTCATGGCTACCTGACCGCCGACCTGAGCTATGTGCTCTTCACCCGGCACTACCACCATCCACCCGCCAACCCGGATGAAAGTCGTGAGCAACTGGCTTACTTCAGCGGCGGCAGTTTGTTCAACTGGGTCAGCTGGCAAGCGGCCAGTTTGTTGGGCATTGCCCTGGCCAATGTGATCCCCACCCATTGGGGTTTGGGCTTTGCCGGTATTTTGGCGCTGCTGGGGGTGGGCTGTTCACTGGCCTCCAACCCCTTGCGCCGCGTGTCAGCAGGCGTGGCGGGTTTGGCCGCAGTGGCGGCTTATGCCTTGCCACTCAAGCTCAACATTGTGGTGGCCATTGCCAGCGCGGTGGCGCTGTGTTTGATCATTGAGGAAACCATGCCAAAGCGCACGGGCACGGCATCATGAACAGCCCGGCTTTGGATACCACCGACCTTTGGACACTGGGCGTGATTGTGGGGCTGACCCTGGTCACTGTGCTCACGCGCTGTTTTTTTGTCTTGAGCAGCCAGGACTGGCATCTGCCGCACTGGGCACAGCGCGGGCTGCAGTACGCGCCGATCGCGGCGCTGGCGGCCGTGGTGGCCCCCGAGGTGGTGATGTTGCAGGGGCAGCTGATCAGCACCTGGCAAGATGCACGCCTGTATGCCGCACTCACGGGGGCGGCCTATTTTTTCTGGCGCAAAGGCCAGGGCCAGGCGGTGCTGGGCACCATCGTGTCGGGTATGTTGGTTTATTTGCCTCTGCACCTGGGTTTGGGTTGGTAGGCGTTCAAGTTTCAGTTTTTTAGGCCGTTTGGATGGGCTGGTTTTCAGTTCGGGTAGGTCGATGATCATCCTAGAATCAAGACCATCATCATTTGCAGGATTGCCATGAAATTCATCCGTTTCTCTGATCTGTGCGCCAGCGGCCAAGTGGTGGGCAAACGTGTTTTTATTCGTGCCGATTTAAATGTGCCGCAAGATGCCAGCGGCGCCATCACCGAAGACACCCGCATTCGTGCCTCGCTGGCCTGCATTCGCATGGCGCTGGATGCCGGTGCGGCGGTCATGGTCACCAGCCATTTGGGCCGCCCCACCGAAGGTGCTTTCAAAGCCGCTGACTCGCTGGCACCGGTGGCGGCGCGTTTGACAGAGTTGCTCGGTTGCCCGGTGCCTTTGCTGGCCAACTGGGTCGGTGGCGTGGCGGTGCTGCCGGGCCAGGTGGTGCTGCTGGAAAACTGCCGTGTGAATGAGGGCGAAAAGAAAAACAGCGAAGCGCTGGCACGCCAGATGGCGGCCTTGTGTGACATCTTTGTGCACGATGCCTTTGGCACCGCGCACCGGGCTGAGGCCACTACCTATGGCCTGGCCGAGTTTGCCAAGGTGGCCTGCGCCGGGCCACTGCTGGCCGCCGAGATGGATGCCATCTCCAAAGCGCTGGCCAACCCCAAGCGCCCGCTGGTGGCGATTGTTGCGGGCTCCAAGGTGTCGACCAAACTCACCATCTTGAAAGCCCTGTCTGCCAAGGTAGACCAACTGATTGTGGGCGGCGGCATTGCCAACACCTTCATGCTGGCCGCTGGCTTGAAGATTGGCAAAAGCCTGGCCGAGGCCGACCTGGTGGAAGAAGCCCGCGCCGTGATGCAAGCCATGAGCGCGCGTGGCGCAGCGGTGCCGATCCCCACCGATGTGGTTACCGCCAAAACCTTTGCGGCCGATGCGCCCGCCAGCGTCAAGGCCGCAGCGGATGTGGCCGACGATGATTTGATTCTGGACATTGGCCCACAAACGGCGGCCACTTTGGCGGCGCAGCTCAAGGCCGCAGGCACCATTGTCTGGAACGGCCCGGTGGGGGTGTTTGAATTTGCCGCGTTTGAGAACGGCACCAAGGTGCTGGCGCAGGCCATTGCCGAGTCCAGCGCCTTCAGCATCGCCGGCGGCGGTGACACGCTGGCGGCCATCGCCAAATATGGCATTGAAAAGGATGTGGGCTACATCAGCACCGGCGGCGGCGCATTTTTGGAGGTGCTGGAAGGCAAGACCCTGCCCGCCTTTGAAATTTTGACGCGTCGTGCGCAAGAAGCAGCTTTGACACCCCAGGCACCGACACCCGCCTTGGATGTTGCGCGGGGCGTCGAGATGATGGGCTCAGAAGCTGGCCTGAAAAAAATCCTCGCAACCGTGCTGATCAGCATGACCGCCAACCTGCCTGAAATTGAGCAGGCGCTGGCCAAGGGCGATGTGACCACCGCGAACCGTTTGTTGCACGCCATCAAAGGCTATGTGCCCATCTTTTCGACGGATGCACTGGTGGCTGAAGTGACTGAGCTTGAAAAAATCAGCAAGACCGAATCTGCCGACGTGGTGACACCGCTTTACAAACAGCTGGCACCGCGCTTGGCAGGCTTGCTGGCTGAAGTTCGACAATTCTCTGCGTAGCACCAGGCTGGGGCGCTGAACGCACCAAAAATGGTGCTAAGCTAATTGTTTAGTATTTTTAAGTTATCCAAACGGAACATCATGAACTTGAATCTTGCGCGTATCTTGGTGGTTGATGATGATGATGTCATGCGCACCTTTGTGGTCAATAGCTTGCGTCGTTTGGGCATCCAGTCGATCGAAGTGGCGGCAGATGGTGTGGCTGCGTTGCGCGCCATGGTGGCCTTCAAGCCCGATCTGGTGCTGACCGACATCCACATGCAGCCTATGGACGGGCTGGCGTTTGTGCGCCAGTTGCGCGGCCATGCCAATCCGTTTGTGAAAAACATGAAAGTGATTTTCATGAGTGCCGATGCCAGCACGGCCACCTTGCAAGATGCCATGCCGCTGGGCACTTTTGGCTACATTGTCAAACCCCCCCGCATCGACACCCTGAAAGCCAAGCTTGAGTTGGCATTGAAGTGACTGTTTTTCTGACCCTATTGGTTTTTAGCCGGAACTCTCCATGAACTTATTTGCACCTGCCGTAGCGTTGCTCAAGCCCCTGACAGGGCACATGCGGTTTTGGGTGTTGCCAACCCCGTTGGTGCTGGCCTTGTTGGCAATCATGTTTATGAATTTGCAGGAAGGCGATGCCCGCTCCAAAGATGGTGGCTGGCTCATGGGCATTGCGTTGTCTGGTTTGTTGGCCTGGTGGTACCTTCAAGTGGCTTTTTTCCAAATCACCCGTGGCGAGCGCGACCGCACCGAGGGTGCAATGCAGGCGGTGTCACGTGGCGACATGACGCAAAATGTGGGCTACGGTGTCAGCACCTTGGGCAACTTTGGCAAGCACCTTGAAAAAATGATCGTCAACATGTCCAGCATGGTGGCCAACATCCGTACCGCGGCGGTTTTGTTGGGTGACACCGGTCGCAAACTGGTGGATGACACACGTTCTCTGGCAGAACGCGCAGCCACCCAGGGTGAACATTTGCAGCAGACATCCCTGCACGTCAAACATGTCAGCGAAACCGTGTCGCGCAACGCCCAGGCGGCGCAAGAGGTCAGCATGATGACCCAAAGCCTGCACCAAGAGGCTGACACTGCCGGTAAAAAGATGAACGAGGCCATGCAAAGCATGGGGCCACTTGAGGTGACTTCCAAGCGCATGTCAGAAATTATTGGGGTGATTGACAGCATTGCATTTCAAACCAATTTGCTGGCTTTGAACGCGGCGGTAGAGGCCGCCCGTGCGGGCGAGCAAGGCCGGGGTTTTGCGGTGGTGGCGGCTGAGGTGCGCAACCTGGCCAAGCGCAGCCAGACGGCAGCCGGAGAAATTCGCGGCTTGATTGACGAGTCTTCCACGCGGGTGGGCGAAACGGTCAACAGCATCAAGCACATCAACGAAACCATGGAAAGCCTGATCTCTGGCATTGGCGAAATTGCCATGAATGTGAATGTGATGGCAGAAGGCAGTGCCAGCCAGAGCGCCGCATTAGAAGAAGTGGTGCACGCGGTGGGCGACCTGGATGTGCTCACGCATGAAAATTCCGAACTTGTGGAACGTGCCAGCTTTAATTCTGACCGCCTGATTGCCCAGGCTTCCACGCTTGAAATTTCTGTGGGTGACATCCAGCTGCGCCAAGGCACGGCTGACCAGGCCCGGCAGTTGGTGTTTGATGCCATGGTGCAAATCAAGTCGGTGGGTTACGAGCAGGCGGTGCGCGATTTTCACAACCCGCAGGGTGGCTTCATAGACCGCGATTTGTATGTTTTTATTTTTGACCGTGCGGGCCATTACATCGTGCACGGTGCCATGCCTGAAAAAGATGGTTCAGACTTGCGTGCCATTCCGGGTTTGGATGCTGAAGCCTTGGTGGCCGATGCCTGGGAGGTGTGTGACAACGAGCAAGGTGGCTGGGTCAACTACACCATCACCAACCCGGTCACGCGTGAGGTGCAGGCCAAGTCCTCTTACGTGTTGCCGCTGGATGACAACCGCTTGATTGGCTGCGGTTGCTACCTGAATTCACAATGGCTCAATGTGTGAGCAGCTGCCGCTTTAACCCTGCCCCCACTTATTTGATGCACAGGCTCCTCTTATGAACCAAGCCGCTGTTACCACGGTCGATGTATCCGGTGCAAATGCCCTGATGAGGTTAACTGCCAAAGTTCTGCCCGTCTGGGCGCGCCAGCTGGCCAGTTCACGCAGCCAGTCAGAGGGCGCGGTTGCAGAGATGCTGGCGGCGTTTGCAGAAATTGGCCCGCACCTGGACATGGCCGCGCGCCAGTCGCAACAAATTTCAGCGGCCCTGGCGCAGGGCGATGGCGGCATCACACAACTGGCACAGGCCTGTGACCAGCTGCTCAAGCCCGTGCTGCCCAGCTGCACCCCCCAGGCAGTGCAAGCCATCACGCAAGTCATGGCCATGATTCACGCCTGTGTGGACGCGCTAGAAAGCGTGGCAAAACCCTTTGAGCGTGAAACCCAAATGGTGGGCCAGCAGGTGGAGCGCATGTACAAGGGTTTTCAGTACCAGGATCGCATCAGCCAGATGATGACCCTGCTGCACGAAGACATTGAACGCTTGCATGCCACGCTGCAAGCACCCCAGCCACAGGTGGATGCAGAAGCCTGGTTGGCGCGGTTACAGTCGAAATACGTGATGAATGAGCAGCGCGAGCAACACGCCAACACGGACACGCCAACCACACCCAAACCCGATGACGATGAAACCACTTTTTTTTGATGAGGTAAATTGAGATGGCACAGACAATTTTGGTCATTGACGACTCCGCCAGCCTGCGCCAGGTAGTGGCCATGGCGCTGCAAGGCGCCGGCTACGAGGTGCTGCAAGCCGGCGACGGCCAGGCCGCATTGGCGTTGCTCGACGGCCGCAAAATCCACATGGCAGTGTGTGACGTAAACATGCCGCGCATGAACGGCATTGAATTTGTCAAAGCTGCCAAGGCGCTGCCCAATTACCGCTTCTTGCCGATTCTGATGCTCACCACCGAGACCCAGGAATCCAAAAAAGAAGAAGGCAAGGCCGCGGGTGCCAAAGCCTGGATGGTCAAGCCGTTTTCACCGGCATCCCTGCTCAACGCAGTCTCCAAACTCTGCCTGCCCTAAGCGGCAAGGGTCATAGGGCGCAGCAGCGCATAAGGGATGTGGAAATTGCAAATGCACCGTTAGTGCCGCCAGAAACGGGATATTTGTAATTTCCGCATCCCTAAGCTGCTAAGGGTTACTTTTTTGTGCAATCAGGAAACTGCCATGAGTCAAGCCTTTGAGCTCCCCGAAGAAATGAACATTTACAGCGCCGTTGAAACCCGCGACGCGCTATTGGCCTGGATCGCCGCGCAAACGGCCAAATCTGACAAGCTGCTCGACATCTCGGGTGCCAAGGTTCGAGAGGTAGATGGCTCTGGCCTGCAGTTGCTGGCCTCTCTGTCGCACTCTGACCAACCCTGGCGACTGGTCGACCCCAGTGATGCCTTGACGCAGGCCTGCACCCAGCTGGGCCTGGGCGACTGGCTGGCCGAGCAAACCAACGCTGCCTGAAAGGAAAGCCACCATGCACAACGCCTCCGATGCCGACCGCGACTTCATTGCCGCGGCCATGCCCGCTTTCATCAGCGAAGCTGGCGAACAAACCGAAGCCATTGAAACCCTGTTGCTCGAACTGGAAGAACAGCCCGACAACCGCGAACTGCTCGACAGCCTGTTTCGCTGCGCCCACACCGTCAAGGGCTCGGCCGGAATCTTCGGCTTGAGCAAAGTGGTGGAATTTACCCACCACGTCGAGACCCTGCTGGACAAATGCCGCGACGGCGAACTGGCGCTGACGCCCGAGATCAGCACCCTGCTGTTGCAGTGCAACGACCAAATCAAATTTTTGGTCGACACCGCCAGCGACGAGTCTGCCGACACGCCTGACCTGAAAGACTTGCGTGCCGATTTGGTGATTCAGCTTCAGGTTTACACCGAAAGCGCTGGCAAGCCGACGCAGGCCAATGCGGCACCCGTGGCTGCGCCTATTGCTGCAGCCGCAGGCGCAGCCACATCGCCTGCACCCAGCGCAGCGCCCGGCTTGACGCTGTGGAACATTTCGGCTCGTTTTGGCCAAGAAACCTTTCGCAACGGCATGGACCCGCTGTCCATTGCCAAGTACCTCAAAGGCTTGGGTCATATCCAGTCCATGACCTGTGCCATCGATGCAGTGCCTGCCTTGGTCAACCTCAACCCCGAGACCTGCTACCTCAGTTTTGTGATGGAGCTTGAATCTGCTGCCAAGCGTGAAGAGATTGAAGGCGCGTTCAGCTTTGTGGCCGATGATTGCGAGCTCGACATCCAGTGCCCCGAGAGCGCCGAGCAAAAACTGGTGCGCGCCATTGAAGACATGCCGGCCACCCCTCGCCTGGGCGACATGCTGGTGTCGGTGGGGGCGGTGAGCCAAAGCAAATTGACCGAAGTGCTCTCAAATCAAGAGCAGTCTACGTCTGCTACATCAGGGCAGAAAG
>Ga0210044_10000310_pt1 | contig 73162 bp, 73 predicted proteins | sample CryGey13umfilter_2_FD_183959 | JGI IMG/M metagenome (GOLD analysis project Ga0210044, IMG submission 183959) | Groundwater microbial communities from aquifer in Utah, USA - Crystal Geyser 4/9/14 3 um filter (SPAdes) (version 2) | ecosystem: Environmental > Aquatic > Deep subsurface >... | reverse complement strand
TCCTGAGGTGTGGGATTGTCCAAGCGTCTACCAAAGCATAGTCGGCTTCAGCAATCATCTCAACGGCGCGACGCATGGCCAAATAGTTTGCTTGCCGAATCCCCATCTCAAAAATCTCTTCAACACTCGCACTCCCCACGGCCCAAGCAATGGAACGATCTATGATGATAGGGTAGAGCTCTTCGCGCATTCTCTCTGTTAAAAGCTTGCTGTCGCGCACATCACCCATTCTAGAATCAAGTGGAAAGATCACCGCACCAGAGACAACTGGCCCTGCCAAAGCCCCACACCCTGCTTCATCCACCCCCACAATCATCTTATACCCTTGAGTCAATAACTCACGCTCAAAATGAAAGGTTGGATGAGACTTCGTTGACATAAAGGGGCTTTTTCCTTAGACTGACGGTGTTTTCTACAATTCTTAACGCGACTATGACCATTATACATTACGCAATCGGCGCAGGAGTCCTTGCACTTCTCTACGGAGGTTTGCTCATTCAATGGATTCTCAAGCGTCCCGCAGGTGAGGGAAAGATGAAAGGCATCGCTCTTGCCATCCAAGAAGGTGCGAACGCCTACATGGCTCGCCAATACAAAGTCATTACGCTCATCGGTGTTGTCATGTTCCTCATCCTCACATTTACTCTTGGATGGAATATGGCGCTTGGTTTCCTTGTTGGTGCTATCCTCTCAGGACTCGCTGGTTACATTGGTATGTCTGTTTCTGTTCGATCAAACGTCCGCACAACAGAAGCCGCTCGTAAGGGATTGAGTGAGGCTATGGACGTTGCTGTTCGTGGAGGAGCCGTAACCGGACTCTTTGTTGTCGGTCTTGCGCTCATTGGAGTCGCTGGATTCTATGCCATCACAGGTGACATCCACGCACTCGTTGGACTTGGATTCGGAGGTTCCCTCATTAGTGTGTTCGCACGACTCGGGGGTGGAATCTTTACCAAGGCCGCTGACGTTGGGGCAGACCTTGTTGGAAAGACTGAAGCTAACATTCCAGAAGACGACCCTCGCAACCCAGCCGTAATCGCTGACAACGTTGGCGATAACGTTGGCGATTGTGCAGGAATGGCTGCTGACCTTTTTGAAACCTACGCTGTCACGTCTGTCGCAACCATGCTTCTTGCCTCCCTGTTATTTGCTGGAAACGAAACCGTCATTTTGTACCCCCTTGCTCTTGGAGCCATGGCTATTGTGGCATCGATCGTAGGAACCTGGTTCATCAAGATTGGAAAAGATCAGAACATCATGAAGGCTCTTTATAAGGGGCTCATCGTTGCCGGTCTTCTTGCAGCTGTTGGGTTCTATCCAATTACAACCAAGCTTCTTGCTGGGATTGAAGGACTTGATCCAATGAACGTGTACTACAGCGCCCTGCTCGGTCTTGGTGTGACTGCCCTCTTGATCATGATCACAGAGTACTACACGGCAACAGCATATAAGCCCGTCCAAAAACTTGCTGAGGCTTCTGAGTCAGGACATGGAACCAACATTATTGCTGGTCTCGCCCTCTCCATGAAGTCCACAGCACTCCCAGTGCTTACCATCGTCTTTGGAATCTTAATTGCCTTCCAGCTCGCTGGACTTTTCGGAATCGCCATTGCAGCCATGGCTATGTTGTCTCTCACAGGAATTGTCGTGGCGATGGATGCCTTTGGTCCTATTACAGACAACGCTGGTGGTATTGCAGAAATGGCTAACCTCCCAGAAGAAGTACGAACGATTACCGATGCACTCGATGCGGTTGGAAACACCACAAAGGCTGTGACCAAGGCCTATGCCATTGGATCAGCTGGACTTGCTGCTCTCGTGCTCTTTGGTGACTACGTCCATGCCATCGAAAGCAAAGGTGTTGAAATCACCTTTACTCTCGCAGATCCAAATGTGATCGCAGGGCTCTTCCTTGGTGGACTTGTCACGTATCTCTTCGGAGCGATGGCAATGGAAGCTGTAGGAAAGGCTGCTGGAACCGTTGTTGAGGAAGTCCGTCGTCAGTTCCGTGAGATCCCTGGCATCATGCAGGGAACCGCAAAACCTGAGTACGGGAAGGCTGTCGATCTCGTGACCACCGCTGCGATCAAGTACATGATTGTTCCATCTCTCCTTGCTGTGCTCGCACCAATTGTTGTCGGATTCGGTCTTGGGCCAGAAGCTCTTGGTGGACTCCTGATTGGATCCATCATCACAGGGATCTTCGTGGCCATTTCTATGACCACAGGTGGAGGAGCATGGGACAACGCAAAGAAATATATTGAATCTGGAAACTACGGTGGGAAAGGATCGGATGCGCACAAAGCAGCCGTCACCGGTGACACCGTAGGAGATCCCTACAAAGACACGGCAGGTCCTGCCATCAACCCAATGATCAAGATTCTGAACATTGTTGCGCTCCTGATTGTTGCACTGATTGTTTAAACAAAAGAAACCGGCTCTTTAGAATCATTTCTAAACGCCGGTTTTTTTAGATGAAAACCACCTTGCGTAGGTGGTTTCGTTAGTAATTCTCGATGATCTCGAGAATGTAGTTCTTGCGGCGCTTGCCGCCCATGGCCTCGAGGAGGTCACGAATCGCATCAGCATATCTGCCCTTGCGACCGATCACTTTGCGAACATCCACATCAGGGACACGCACCTCGAGGACGATGTTGCGACCACGACCAATGGGAGTAATCACAACCTGTTCAGGGTGATCGACCAACTGCCTGATCGTCTGCTCGAGCCAGCTCACGACAGGATCCAGACTGCTCGACACTGCTTCTGCTGCGCTCATAGAAGCTCCTTTCTGCATGAGGACGCATGCACCTTGGAGGATTGACCGAAAAATGTCAATCAGAAAACCAGAGTGAATTTCTCTGGTTTAAACGTACCTCCTACGTACCTCCCTCAACGAATCTACACCTGGAGTCGGCCCTGGGTCCAGAGCTGCTTGAGCTTGCCGAGCTGCTGACCCAACAAGCGGCGCTTCAGCGCGATCTCGTGCCGGACTGTGTTCCAGCTCTCCGGGTCGTGCTCAAGGACAGCGATGACGATCATCTTGTCTGTGTCGTCGATCTCGTACTCTTTGCGCCCCATCTTGGGAGGTTTTGTGTGCGAACCACCCAGTGCGATCACTCGAGTTGGCCAGGTCTCGGGGTTGTGAGTGATGCCCAGAGCATCCTCGATCGGTTCCACGGATGTGGGACGGATCGCTGGCTCATCCAGGACACCATTCCCGTTCCGACGAGTGACACCGGCGAGCACACCGGCGACCTGTTCGGGTGTGAGACCGAATCGCTCACAGACCTGGTCTCGGGGTCCACCTTCACGCAGCCACTCTGACTGAGTGCGGTTTCCACGCCTCTCGACGATGGCCTCACGCATCCGGTCATCCACCTCACGCTCTTCGCTTTCGGGGATCCAGTGGGGGATGCCTGCCTCACAGCGCAGACGCTCGATGCGCGCTTCCATGCGCCCTGCCCAGTCTCCGGCCGTGACCAGCGTTCCGCCGATCTCGGCAAGTCGTTCGTACCACTTCATCTGCTTCTCCTACGTCAGGGTTCCACCGAAGGTCACAATCTCACCGTCACGGTCAACGTACACCAGGGGAGCCAGACACGCCAGTTCCCACACATGTTCGAGGAGCTCCTGCATGGTGGGTCGCTCCATTCCCTCTGGAATCGGCTGAATCTTGAACATCCAGGTACGCATGGGTTGCCGACCCTGTGACCAGTAGGCGACTCGGCGCATGGCCGTCACCTCTGTGCGCACACGCCGAGTGAGCAGGAGATCACGAAGTTCTTCGTCCGCAAATAGCTCAAGGCCGGTGCGATGTCGACTGCTGCTCACAATCCGTTCGACTTCACGTGTGATGCGATCAAGTACCTGCGAGCTCTGACTCAGAAAGTCTTGATCGAGAACGTAGTATCGCCCCTCCTTGTCAGGATCAATCACTCCGAACATGAGCACCACCCACCAGAGCAGTCCGAGCTCCCGTTGCAGATGGGACAGTGGGGTAGATTCATTCCGAGGAATCAGTTGAAGAAGCTTCTCGAACAGCCCCATGATCCTTCCGTAGTTCGTCAGGAAGCTCCCCATCGAAGGAAGTCCTGAGAGGATCTTGCAACCATTCACTGTTCCTTGCACAAGGGCATTCTGGTCGCGCGCAGCGTGCGAGGTGATGATGAGTGAGCTTCCGCGCGGCGAGGGCATCACCCTTGCGAGGGCGAGCAGCTCCTCCGTGAATGTATGCTGCGATCCATCAAGGTCGAGATTGGCGGCACGTAGACGTGGGAGCCCTTCGGCTTGAATTTTGTCCACGGCACAGGCGACGTTTCCCTGCACGAGGTGGATGCCGCGTGCGTTCGCTCTCACGGCTTCAAACACTTGATCGTCGTGTTCAACACCCAGCATCTGCGAGGGTAGAAGCCCCTTCGCACGATATCCATCGAACTCCAGGTTTTCCGGAGCTGGTAGGTAGAGCACCAGATCATCTGGATGAGAGAAAGGGGGCAGAAACCTCATCCCCATCTCTCGCACCACATTCTTGGCCGGATACCTGTATGAGCGTTCACTCATGGATGTCTCCAGATCCCAAATAGGGAGAAAAGACAGTAACAATGGGTTGACAATGTGTCAATAAATGGCTAGGCTCCTCCTCTGGGCTTTGGGGGTAAGCATCTTTCTTACCCGCATCCCCCTAAGGAGAGACACATGTTCCGTCGGCTAACCGACCTTGCACATGAGAAGGGGCTCGACGTGGCCACAGTGTCACACCTGGCCACAGTGCATCCGGAGCGACTCGATGACTTCATCGAGCTGATCATGAGTGACGTCCTCACAGCGCGAGGAACACAGGCACTCAGTACAGAACCCGAGCTCGTGCGAGCCCTGCATGTGAGTGCACTTGAGACACTCCTCGAGCTCTACAACGATGACCTTGAGAGTGAACTCTTGGAAATCGCTCAGAGTCTCGGGGAAGATCTCAAGGAGATGAACCGCACTGCCCGGGAGAACGGCTGGTGCAGCCCTCAGACTCCAAACTCCGGCAGGTTCCACCCGACCGACACGGGTGTCCTCGACCCTGATACGGACGAGGACATCGACGAGAGTGAGGATTCCGAGGAATCGGATCTGAGCGTGACCGACCTCGTCGTCTTCACCCAAACCCTTTGGGGACAAGGATTCACGAGTGGAATTCGTGACCTGGAGCTGCGGCGAATCGCTGGCGAGCTCGCGAGTGACACTGGACTCGTTGAGGCCATCACCGCAGGTGAGCTCGAACGCGCCAAGAACATCTTGCATGCGCGGCATGAGCAGCTGTATGCGTTCGTCCGTGGCATGGACAAGCGACTCGCACAACCTGCACAGCAGAGTGAGAGTCAGAGTATCGAACAGGTACTCCTCGGCCGCCTAACCGAGCGGCTGGATCTGGTCCTCACAGCCTCTGTGCAGCGACTACCACAGGCACTGCACCGCGTCCGAGTGGACGCCCTGACCATCCGTGATCAGCACTGTGCAGCCCACCAGGAGTTCGATCAGCGTCGTGAAGAGCTCATCCTCACGCATCGGCAGGTGGTCAGCTTGGTTGCAGAGATCGACCGGGCCTTCCGCAAGCGCGAAGCAACCAAGGAGCTCGAAGCGAATGCGAAAAGGGTCTTCGATCAACTCGAGGCCGTAATCGAACAGCTCACGAGGCTACAGAAGCACGCGAGTTCACTGGAAGCACAAATCGTGGAGCTCGAAGAGTGTTCGATGGAACCTCGCAACCAGGGCTCCACAGCCATCAGCGAGATCCGCAGGCTCTTCCGCGCTGCAGATGCATTCGGTATCACCCTGCCCTTCGATGTGCGCACCCAGATGGAAGAGGCGATCGAGCCCATCAAAGGTGCCATGCAAGGGTGTGACGACTGCTTCTTGGGTCTCGAACCCATCGAAGTGGATCCGACGCTCGAGGACGCCATGACCCTCGTCCAGGAAGAGCGCAAGCGGCTCAACCACATCCTGAGCCCGATCCGGCCCAGCATCTTCCAGGAGCGCCTGGACCGGGATGAGGAGCTCAGGCGCATCACGCTCCTCACCTACTACCTGATGACGAGGGGTGGAGTATCGCGTGGCAAGGCATCTCAAGGCACAAGCGAGGCAAAGAAAAAGCCTCATGACGGATTCGGCCGCAAGAGTGTCTCACACTCGATCCTGGTTCGCTCGAACCTTATCGACGAGAACGAGGCAGAATGCGTCTACAAACTCGTTGGCGAGCTCAAGGAAGCACGCCTTCTCGAGACCAACCGTGTGGGGCGTGGCTGGCGCTACCGTCCCACAGAGGATGGAATCGAAAAGGCAAAGGAGTGGCTCGGTGAGTGCCTCAATGTGCGCACCCTCGACACCCAGGTCGATGTAGCACGCAAGGAGCACAACAAGGCAACGTGGGCACAGCGCCGACAAAACAAAAGCGCCTGAACCCAAACGACGTGAGTCAAACGAGACTCACGTTTTCTTTTAGCTAGATTAGAGCTTTAGCGAGATTAGGGGTCTAGGGGTAGGGATTAATCAGTACGGAATCATTAGATGAACTACCTAATCCAACTAAAAATTCCATGACACTATTTGTAGCGATCGCTACAAATAGTGTCTGAAGGAATTAATCAGAAAACCACCCGGGAGATGGGTGGTTTGCGTTGGTGTGTCCTAGCTCGTTGAGCTAGGACATTGCGTTTGTGACCAAGAGGTCGTAGTTCTCGAGCACCTGACGAAGGCGTTCGGTTTTCTCCTCAAGAACTTCAGCCTCTGAGCAGACGAGGGTCTCCTCGCCACCGCTGAGTGCCTCACGCTTGCTGGCGACCCAACCCAAGGACAGTTTGATCTCCCCCAGACGCAGCTCGAGAGTCTCACGTTCCCGGTTCAACTCTGCCTCGTGCTCTGTGAGCTCTGCCAGGCGCTGATTGAGGAGGTCGACCCTGAGCTGGCCAGCCTGCGTACGCACCTCCTCGATCTGGTGAGCGATCTCCTCCTTGGTGCGCAGCCGAGGAGCCGCCTCTTTGACCTCGGTGGGGGTCTCAGGAAAATCTTCCCCGTCGGACTCATCTTCCTCTCTCTGGACTTCCATGCACTCGGGTGGAATCACGACCTCCCCACCGACTGGCTGGTACGAACGGAAGATGATCTTGTAGATCCACTGGGGGCGACCTCCACTCCCATCAGTGTTGCTGGACACCTTCCCAACACGCTCGATCATCCCGAGCGTGTGCAAGCGATGCACCATGCTCCAGGGAGCCAACACCCCCTCGGGCTCGATGTCCTCGTAGAGGTCATTGCACGTAAATGCTTGATCAGGATTCTGTCGCTGACGTGCAAGCAGGCGGCCGTAGATCTTCACCTGGGCAGAGGACTTGAGTTGGAGGGGTGGCGTCTGGGCACCCATGACCTCTCTTTTCACGTCCATGTCGGGGCCATCCTCTGTAGGCACTTGCTCCGGAGGCACCTCCTCGACTGGCCAAATCCGTTCACGTGTTCTGCTATCGACATAGATCACCCCGTCGACAACCGGAATGACGTCCTTGTCCTTCTGGGTATCTCCTTTGTCGGAGATGACGGCCCCCTTCCTGCGAAGGAGATCGACGAAGACGATTCCGGGGGTCGAGTCCGAATGACGCGCAGAAATTTTGTCACGCGTCACCTGATCCACAGGACCATGAGCCAGGTACTCCTCGATCAGGGCCCTCAAAATACTCCCCTCAATGGGACCAAGCTTGATCACTTTCATGGTGTTCCTCACGGTTGGTTGGAATGCGGCATTCATGACCGCTAGATCACAGCGGATTTTCCGTCTTCCGCCAGTGTTACTCGGGTCCAGTTCAGACATTGATCCTCCATCTGAGACTGTGAGATAGCCGAGAAAGCACCCTAGTTAATCACCTGATCCATGTCAACAGATTCTTGACACTCAGAGATCACTCTGTTACATTTCGCCCTTCATATTTTGTTTATTTTAAGACTTTTTTCTCAAAACAACTGAATATATTGAGTTGTTTTGAGAGGGAAGACCCCTCAAGCAGATCCCCTACAACTAAGGAGCAGGCACGATGTCTCCTGCATACGTCTATCACCCAGAGCCGATCAACACCCAGCTGGGCAGATTGCTCAGGGTGTACATGGATAAAAACAGGTCGATCCAAACGCTCTCAGAAGAGCTCGGATGCACTCCAGAGCTCGTGAAAGGGTGGATGGTCTCAGGGCCGGATGTCTCGCTCATGACGCGCTACCTCACAGCCTTCGAGAGTGAGACAGGGATCAGTCTAGATCGTCTCATGGTAATCCAAGCGAAGCTCAGCGTCCTCGAGCAACTGAAGGACATCGAGGGACTCCGACAGAGCAACCCTCCGCTCGCTTGGCTGCTCTCGCGAAATCCTGAGCTCGCGAGCAGAATCGACTTCGACCGCTATTGCACCCGCTCCGAAATCGTCGAGCATGTGCATGTCGTGGCAAGCGGAATTGGTGCACCGCTCGTCGCAAAGCAAATCCACGTGAACGAACGGTATGTCCCCAAGTGGTGGGCAGAAGAAAAGGACAAGACCAGAAGCCTGCCCTCGGCGGAAATCCTCGAGCGGATCATCATCGTGCTCTTTACTGGCTTCATCCGAGAGGATCCACGCCACACAGGGCAGGACAACGCCCGCTTCCGCATTACTGCGGAGTGGACGCTTGGTGTAAAGCCGGAGGAGGGCCTCGGGGTCTCCACGTTCTCTGAAGCGCTCGACAAGCTCTTCGAGGGGATGCGCGACGATCACCATTCGGTGCTCGAGAACCGACTTGGGATCAAAGCGAATACGGTTGGACGACTGCTCAAATACGAGCCGGGCGACCGCATGACGTTCGCAACGATTGCCCAGGTCATTCGAGCCATCCTCTCGCGCACGCATCCCAACAAGCTCGACGACTTTGATCAAGCGTTCGAGGAGTTCACCAGCAAAGAGGGGAATGGGCAGGTGCACCATCCGGTTCTCTTGGAACCGTCGCGTGTACGCCGCCCGCCCCCTGTGGAAGCCCCACCCCAAGCACCCCAACGGGATCTGGTCCCCGAGGAGTCAGCCGAACAACCACAGCCGACACCTCCTGTGGCAACACAAGAACCAGAACTCCCAGAGCTCATCGAGCTCGAGCTCATCCGAACGCTGGCGACTCTCGACTTCCTCCTCAAGCATCATCCCTCGATCCGACCACGCGCCCTCGACGCACTCGGTCTCGAAGGAGAGCGACGGGAGCCAGTCGAAACGCCACACCTCCTCGCAGGAGAAGGTCCGTTTTCGACGCATGACAAGCGACTGTTCGAGGAGTCCTTGAAGACTCTTCCACAGTACATGCTGAGATTCACGCAGCAGAGTCCCGAGGTTCGCAAGGATCTCATGGGGGCTGTGGACCGTACGCTGGTCGCTGTCTCGGAGCTCCTGCAGGCCGCCGAGGACATGGAGCCCATGAACTGGCTCGACGAGTACGCCAGACCCGACGGACTGGCTCGCTCGCTCGCCCTCGGAACCAAGTCCTAACTGTCGAGGAAGCTCTCCTGCTTCCTCGACCCTTTCCTTTTGTGTACGAGGTCCTCTCGTGCATGAAACGTCAGGTGTATATCTTCCACCACCAGGAGAGACAATCCCATGTCTTCCACTTCAAGCGAAATTGAACTGGGAAAGGGGTATGCCCCCAAGCACACTGTGGTCGACCGAGTCTTTGTCGAGAGCGGAATCGACGCCTCGGTACTGATCAAGGCCACCGAGGGCTACCAGGACTGGGTGGTCGCCGTAGACGAAGCCATCTGGAACGAGCTCGACGCCGGAGCCACACGTGTCTTCGTGAAACTCGAGCGCGTCAACCGACACCGACTGGATCTCAAGGTCTATGGCAACGGCACGGGCATCTCAAACGACGGCCTCCCCGCCATCGTGAAGCTGATGGACAGTCCATCCTCACGTGACCCCAATAAGCGGGGTCGGGTCGGGTCGGGATCGAAGGCCTTCTGTCAGCATGCGTGTGCCCTCACGGTCGAGACGGTGCGTCAGGGTGAAGGCAGCATGCTCCACCTGACCTACAGCACCGAGGAGTTGATCGAGCTCCTCAATGCGACCCGCCGTGTGCCCTGGCAGGTCTCCGAGATCCCGGCCGGTCACGAGATTCGTGGTCAGGGAACCTGCTTCACCTGGCACGACGTGGGTGGCAGTGGCATCTCACACCAGACCCGAACCGCTGAACGGATCATCAAGGAACTGCACAGGTTCTTGCGATCTGACCAGCTCAGGCGTGTGACCGTCATCGACGAAAAGGGCAAGTCCCACAAGGTTGAAGAGCGTCATCTCCTCGGCCAGAAGATCGAAGGCTCGAGTGAAATCGAGGGGATCGGCATGGTCACCTACGAGCTCGCGATCACGGACGAACTCCAGGACCTCGAGACCGTGCGTGTTTGGGCTCACGACCCCGTGAGCATCCTCATCGAGTTCCTCGAGAGGATCAAGCCCACGAGTGCAAACGTGGCCCTCATGAACGGCATCCGCGCCATTCTGTGCCACCCTCAGGTGATCGGCACCATCGCGATCCCCAGCTGGGGTGAGTACGTCATCCGCGGGTACGGTGCTGGGTTCCTCCAGCATCTGTATGATGACGACGATGCGATCTTCGTCTTCCTCAGGTGGCTCCATGATCATCTGTGTCCCAAGGTCCAGGCCATCCTCGGGGTGAACAACACGCGTCCACCGAGCGATGACGAGACCGTCGTCGCAGAGCTCATCCGTGGCTGGCAAAAGACGGGGAGCGCCCCGACCACCACCACCCCTGAGCTCGACGTGAGCCGGGAGACCCTCAAGACCTCCCCCATGCGTCTCATCCTCGAGCCCGGTGACAGCATCTGGATCGAGGTGGAGAAGGCAGTGAACAGCACCACCTACAAGTGGAATGATGCCTCTTCGGGAGGTACAGTCAGCACCCGCAGCGGGGAGCGCATCCGCTTCACGGCTGGACAGGAGGTGGGGCAGTACAAACTTCTCCTCACGTCCGGGAGCGAGACACGTGAAATCATCGTGGAAATCGTGGAGCGCCTGCTCCCGACCTTCACGCAGACACTCAAGAACGGAGAGCCCGACCAGCGAGTGACCCACAAGATCGCCCAGACCAAACACGTCGTGGGAGTGATTTCGTGGAACTTCAAGAAGGCGGGCGGAAGCCACCAGGTCTCGAGTGACAGCTTCTCGGCTGTCCACCAGCTCGACCACGAGAGTGGAACCTACGAGGTGTGGGCCGAGGCGAAGCTCGACGACGGGAGCACTTGGTGCAAGAAGGTCACTGTGATGGTGTCCCCTCGCGCTACACCCCCCGAGCCCAAGCCGGAAAGACCCAGTGACCGATCGTTTATCTACAACGACCGGCTCTACACCCTGCGGATCGTGCGTCTGACCGGAACGGCAGGCACAAGGGATGCCTACTACCTCCGAGACGCCGCTTCGGAGGCCTGTGCGGTCACCTTGAACTTCGCACACGCGACGTTCGAGGGCATCGATGCAATCCGCATGCACGCGGCCAACATGGTGCTCGCACAATGCATCGCCGCCAACGAGATCCGCCGCGATCCAAGCATCCCAGAGGACCAGATCCTCAGGCGGATGCTCCAGAGGTCGGCTGAGATCTTCGCCGACCGAGCAAGCGCCTCTTAGGCAACGGCCCCATGCAACTGCATGGGGTTTTCAAATTGACAAAAAAAGCCAAAAACGCTATTCTCCGCGCGTAAAAGAAGCCTTTTTTAGTATTTTTAGACACGTATGCCAGACGTAAAACTTGAAGATCTCGAACACAATCAAATCAAGCTTACCTTCACTCTTTCACAAGAAGAGGCGAAGCCCTATCTAGACGAAGCTGCAAAACGTCTCTCTGAACAGTCTTCAATCCCCGGATTCCGTCCAGGGAAGGCTGGATATGACATCGTCAAGCAACGCGTGGGTGAAATGAAGATCTACGAAGAAGCCCTTGAATCCATGATTCGTAAGTCCTACGTCGAGGCACTTCTTGCACAGAATATCGACACCATTGGATCACCACACATAGAGGTCATTAAACTTGCACCTGAAAATGAGATTGTGTTTACGGCGCAAGTTTCTCGAATGCCCCGTGTCAAAGAACTCGCAAACTACAAGAAGCTCTCCATAGATGTGCAAGCATCTCCCTTGAAAGATGAAGACATGGATCTTGCCCTACGCGATATTCAGCGCATGCAAACAAAGGAAGTCCGTGGAACAAAAGAGGAAGTCGTAACCGATGGAGACAAGATTGTCGTCTCGATGAATATGAAAGTAGATGGCGTTCCTGTTGAGGGTGGACAGGCACCTAACCATGCTATTTATCTCAATGAGGAATACTACATTCCCGGCCTTAAAGAGATGGTTGTTGGCATGAAGGAGGGGGAAGAGAAGGTATTCACACTGGATTTTCCAAAAGATCACGCACAGGAGATGCTTGCCGGAAAGCCAGTTGAATTTGAAGTGAAGTTAAAGGAGCTCTACCATCTTGAATCACCAGACCTAGATGACGCCTTTGCGGCATCCCTTGGGATGAGTGATATGAACAAACTCCGTGATACCCTTAAAGACAACTTACAGAGTGAAAAGGATCAGGAACACCAAGCGCGACAAGAAAAAGAAATGCTTGAACTGCTTGCAAAGAAGTCTCAATACGAAGAAATTCCAGATCTTCTCGTGAATGAAGAAATTAACAAGATGATTGGTGAACTGCGCCGAACCGTTGAAAGCCAGGGAGCAAATTTCGACCAATACCTAGGGAGTATTAAAAAAACACTCGCTGAACTGAAGATTGATTTCACACCACAGGCGCTTATACGCATCCAAGTAGCTCTTGCTATGCGTGCGGTTGCGGACACAGAGGAAATATCAGTTGATGAAAAAGAATTAGATGCGGAACTCGACCGTATTGCAGAACAGTACAAGGAACAAAAGGATGCACGTGAACAAATCTACTCTCCACAGTACCGAGACTACATGGAACAGATGATGAAAAACCGAAAGGTCATCGAGTTCCTAAGAAGTGTCATGATTAAATGATCTAAAAAAACAGCTGCATTTGCAGCTGTTTTTTAGTTCTCCACCGCCCACCTTCTCAAAAAAACAAGATGGCAGTAGGCTAATTTCATGTCTTTAGAAGCTACCATCGCCATTCAAGCAGTGAGGGAAGCCGGAACGATCCTTAAAGATGGTTTTTTGTTCGGGTCCCATGAAGTAACCCAAAAAGAAGATCATTCACCTGTCACAGACATGGATTATCAGAGTAGTGAAATGATCTGCAGCACGCTTCAAAAAACATTCCCAAGTCATACAATCTTGAGTGAGGAATCACCAAATGCCCTTAAGCGAACCATTGGAAACGAACCGACCTGGATTATTGACCCACTGGATGGGACCTCCAACTTTGTCTCACACATCCCCCTCTTTGCTATCACCATCGCACTTGTCATAGACCAAAATCCAGTTGTTGGTGTGATTTATGACCCACTCCATGATGATCTGTTTTTTGCTGAGGTGGGGAAGGGGGCTGAACTTAATGGAAAGCGGATGTGTGTGTCTAAACAAACACACACAAAAGGAGCCATGCTCTTTGCAGGAAGAGGATATCGAGATAGAGACAAAGAACGTCACGGACAGATCATCTATGCGCTTGAAAAACAGACAACGTACTTCCGCCGACTAGGAACGGCAGCTGTCATGCTCTCCTGTGTTGCCTCTGGACGTGCGGATTCTGTTATTTTAACTGGAAATAACCCTTGGGATGTTGTTGCTGGAGCACTGTTAACCAGAGAAGCTGGTGGCCGCGTCACAGACTACTGCGGAAAAGAGTGGACACTCGAAAGCGGAGATATGGTTGCAACAAACGGTCTTATTCACGATGAAATCATCAAGATCACTCAAGAACAAATCGCTTCCTGCTGAACATATGATTTTGACACTCTACGTAAAACCAGGATCACGACAGGAAAAAATAGAGTGGCTCGACAAAGACACAGCAAAAGTGTGGGTACGAGCGGTCGCTGAGAAGGGAAAGGCGAATGAAGCTGTGATCGAACTCATCTCAAAAGAACTCTCTATTCCCAAAACCTCCATCGAACTCATAAGAGGTGGCACCGCAAAGATCAAACAGCTTAAAATTACAAACAAAAACAGCCCTATCTAGGGGCTGTTTTTTTTGGTGGCTCGTCAATTCCGCCTTTTGAAAACGGGTTGCATCGCAGGATTCTCCACAGGGTATACACACTACCTCTCATAACACCGTGCCGTTCGATACATGTATATCCGTACTCTGAACACGTTGGATAAAACTGACAGTATCCATCTTTATAAAAAAGACTCAGAAGTCCGTGGTCAAATGAAAGGGTCATTTGGTAAAAACGAATCGTCTTAAGTGCCAAGTATTGAGGGATGTGACTTAAGCGTCTCATACACAGAGGAGCTTTGCCTTCTTGAGTGTTTTTACAAGCTCTGTTTCGAGTTCTTCAAACGTTGCTTCTAGCGCTTCTTTCCGGACAAGAAAAAGCACATCATAACCAGAAGTAATTGAACGAAGTCGCTCATGAGCAATCGCACGCACTCGACGCTTCAATCTATTGCGCACAACAGCTCGTTTCGACACCTTTGTCCCAACAACAACAGCAAAGCGTGATAAAGGGAGATTGTTCTTACGCACCTTTAAACCCACATAGATACCAAACACGCTCTTGCCATTTGCAAAGAGCGCTTTGATATCTTTTTCATGTCGGAGCCGATGCTCTCGGGGAAACATAGATTGTTAGGCACTCAATTTCTTTCGGCCCTTTGCGCGGCGACGCTTCAAGACAAGGCGTCCAGTAGCAGTCTTCATGCGCGCACGAAATCCATGTGTTTTTGCCCGCTTTCGCTTTTTCGGCTGAAACGTTCGCTTTGGCATAGTGATTTTAGCTTATCAGATTTGTTTGGTTTTGAACGCGAAGATACTAACATGGTGTCCACAATTGATCAACCCTATGCACAGATACCAGTCACTTGCCCACATGTGGATAGTTAGTCTAAACTACCACCCACGTGCCGGCAATGTGCGGCAGTCTTCTCCACCCTAAGGAGGCTTTTTGAAAATTTCTCGCCTTATGAACACCAATGAACTTTGGCAAGCTGTTTTAGGTGAACTTGAACTCACCCTAAGCAAGGCCAACTTTACGACATGGTTTAAAAATACCTTCGTTTCCGAAGTTGATGAAACTTCTGTCGTGGTTGGTGTGCCAAACATGTTCACAAAGGCATGGCTCGAAAAAAAATACACAAAAGATATCCTGCGATCGCTGCAGGAATTAACCAACGGTTCTGTCAAACATTTGAGTTATCGAGTGGAAATGCGGCCAGCAAATCCACAGATCGTTCCTTTGTTTGAAAAAGAAGTTGCCGTTGGTTTTTCTAATGACTCAAGATCCTCTCTTCAACAACCAACAACACCAACACCTGTGGTTGAGGTGAGGACGGGTGAGTTTTCACTTAATGGGAAGTATGCGTTCCACACATTTATTGTGGGAAAACAAAACGAGCTCGCTCATGCTGCCGCTCAAGCCGTTTCCCAACAACCCGGCGGCGTTTATAACCCTCTCTTTATCTACGGAGGAGTCGGACTTGGAAAAACGCACTTGCTTCAAGCTGTAGGAAACGAATTAATCCGCAAAAATCCAAGCACAAAGATCCTCTACGTTACCTGTGAACGATTCACAAACGATTTTATCAGCGCCCTGCGCTCAGGCCGTATCGCTGAATTCAAAAATCGCTATCGCACCGTAGATGTCCTCCTTGTCGACGACATCCAGTTCATCACTGGGAAAGAGGGGACGCAGGAAGAGTTCTTTCATACGTTCAACCAGCTCTATCAAAACAATAAACAGATCGTCATCTCTTCTGACAGACCTCCAAAAGCTATTCCTGCACTTGAAGACAGGCTTGTTTCTCGATTTGAGTGTGGGATGCTCGCAGATGTAGGCTCTCCTGATTTTGAAACACGCGTCGCTATTTTAGAAACAAAGTGTCGTGAAAAGGCCTACCAGCTTGAGCGTGAGATTCTTCACCATGTGGCTAACGCCGTCCAAACCAATGTTCGTGAACTTGAAGGAGCTCTCAACAAAGTGATCGCCTTCCATCAATTTAAGGACATTCGCCCAACCCTCGACAGTGTGAAACCAATTTTGGCCTCATTTCAACCCACATCTACACGGAAAAGCGTGACTCCAAAACAACTGATTCACACGGTTGCAATCTACTTCGACGTACAGATTGAGGATCTTTTAGGTAAAAGTAGGCAAAAAAGACTCGCCTTTCCACGCCAAATCGTGATGTATCTTATGCGAGAAGAAATGAAATCAAGCTATCCATCCATTGGAACAGAGCTTGGTGGACGAGACCATACGACCGCCATGCATGCCTACGACAAAATAAGTAACTGTCTTGTAGAGGATGAGAAACTCCAACATGATCTAGAACTCATCAAACAAAAGTTGTACGCCCTGTAGTCCACAACCTGTCCTTGTGTGAGAGGTCTGGATAACCCAGATGATAAGTCTGTGTGTGAGTGAGGGGATAAAGAGGTGATACAAAATAGCCCCACAAGTTCTTCCCGTCATCCAAAGTTCACCCCCAGGACTATCCCGTCATCCATACACAAATCCACAAGATCTTTTTCTTCTTAACAGAGAGGAAAAAACGACCTATCCACGCCATCCACACCCCTTACTATTACTACTAGTTCTTATATATAAAATCTTCTTATGAAGTTGTCTTGCACAAAGGATAACCTTCACCAAGGACTGAGTATCACATCTCACTTGATGACCAAGAATGTGAATCTTCCTATCCTACAAAATGTTTTGGTGAAGGCAGAGGGAGGAGCGATTCGGTTTACAACAACAAACTTGGAGATAGCTGTAAACTGTACAGTTAGAGGAAAAGTAGAGGAACCGGGTGAGTATACAATCCCTTCTAAACTCTTTTTTGATTACGTTTCCCTTCTCCCAAATGAAACAATCCATATCAATGCTTCCGATACTTCAGTAGAAGTTGAATGTGGTTCACATAACACACGAATCAATGGACTAGTTGCAAGTGAATTTCCTCTTGTTCCAAAGGTTGATGGAGAAAAGATGTATCAGATTCCTGTTGAAGAATTTAAACAATCCCTTTCTCAGGTTTTATTCTCTGTGGCTGCAAACGAATCTAGGCCAGAACTTACAGGAGTTGCTTTTCGTTTCTTTCTTCATGAAGGAGAGGGAAGATTAACTCTTGCTTCAACGGACTCTTATCGACTTTCAGAAAAAGTCATTCCTGTTGTAAGTGGAGTTGTGGAAGAATTTAAGGTGGTTATCCCTGCAAAGACTCTTTCAGAAGTTAATCGAATTCTTTCTGTCTTTAAAGATGAAGTAGATCTTCCTTCAACACTCACCATGACCCTCACAAATAGTCAGGTTGTGTTTAGTTATGGGCCTGTGGAACTTATCTCACGGACGATTGAGGAGGAGTATCCAGACTACCAACAGATTATTCCTACTCAATTTCAAACCAAGGTTCTTATTGATCGGAATGACTTCATTAAGGCTGTAAAAACAGCAAGTCTTTTTTCAAAAACAGGACTATTTGACGTCGCCCTTTCCATTAAGCCTGAGCAAAATCTCATTGAGGTTAGTGCAACAGATGCCACTCGAGGGGCAAACACAACAGCAGCATCAGCAGATGTTTCAGGACAGGCCAATAGTGTTACTGTTAATTATCGTTATCTTTTAGATGGACTTCAGGCAATTCGTTCAGATCAGGTGATCTTTGAGATGATTGATGCTTCAAACCCATGCCTGCTGACCCCAAAGGACGAGACGGATGCCTATCGTTATGTGGTTATGCCAATTAAACAATAAACACTCTAAGTCCGACTTCATGGTCTTTTATTCGTAACCAACCTTGATCTATGGCAGAACAAACAAACAATGGTCTCCTCTGGGCTATTGGAATTATCCTCATCATTCTTGGAATCATTTATTTTTCCGTGGTTGGTGGACCTCCTCAAGTCGTCACTATTGGCGTGCTTACTCCAGCTTCTTCAGATGAATTGCAGAGGGCCTATGACATTGCTGCCTCTCAAATTAATGCAGAAGGAGGAATAGAGGGAAAAACTCTTGAACTTACACATTTGACGGGAGATTGTGAGGGAGAAAATCTTCAGTCAGAACTTGAAACGTTTCTAGCTGAATCTCAAGTTAAGGTTCTTCTTGGAGGTGTTTGTGACTCAAGCGATGCACTTGTCGCTCAGGTGGCACAGGAGCAAGGTGTACTTCTTCTCTCACCGTTTCTTTTGATGGGAGAAACACAAACAAACAATTCGGCGTTCCATATTGTTCCTTCACAGGAAAACCTCGTCGACCTTATTATTGCTCACGCAACCGCTGATGGCTCTGTACGTGCCACAGTCGTGTTTGAGAACACACAGATGGGCCAGGAGGTGCAGGCGGCCTTTCTAGAGGCTTACAACGCATGGTATGAATACGCCGAACCATACGAGACAGACCAAGTGGATTTCACTAATACGATTTCGCGTGTCAAAGCCGCAAACCCAGATACCGTCTTCGTTGTCGCTGAGACACAGGAAACAAGTGTGCTCTTATTGAGCCAATTGAAGGAGTCCGGATTAAACGTTGCCTTTTACGGAACAGAAGTGTTTGTGGACCCAGTAGCTATGTCTGAGAATGCTTCCCTTTACGAGGAAATGATCTTCCCAGTCATGGTTGCTGCTCAAAACGACGAATTTGTCCGCATGTACAATGCATACCAAGAGATGTACGGAACAGGACCGACGGACTTTACTTCCACGGCCATCGCTTACGACAGTGTTTTCCTTATTGCTGAAGCTCTTCTGGGAGAGGATCAAGGATCCGAAGCTGTTGCCCAGCGCCTCAGTGAACAGTCTGACTGGTCAGGAGCAGTGGGTCCACTATCCTTTGATGAAAATCGAACTGCCACACTTCCTTTGACACTCGTACAAGTGGTGGGAGGTCAGTTTACCGAACTTGCGCAAGCAGAATAGTCTTGAGACAAAAGTGGGGTCCTTGCCCCACTTTTTTGTTTTCTCTAGACTAAAGAGACCTCTCTAAATGTATTCCTATGCATTATTTCATCCCCCAACACCCTAAGGTGCTCAGTCTCAAGGTTGATCACCTTTGGAGTGGAGATGTGTGTCCAGATGATCGTCTTTGGGCTGAGGTGAATCTTTCCCAGTCTATTAAAGGAATTCATGTTCAAGTGCGTGGACCCATGCTCCATGAGCAGCGTATACCAGAAGCACCGATTGGTGAGCGTGTTGATGGGTTGTGGAATTTTGATGTGATCGAAGTTTTTTTCGTGGGGCCAGGACATCAATACCTTGAACTCGAGCTTGGCGCTGGCGGACACTGGCTCCTCCTTGGATTTGACCGCATCCGTCACAGGAGCCGTGAATACGCTTCACTCAAGCCCATTGTTCGCTACGCAAAAGATTCTGACAAAACATGGTCAAGTGAAATCACTCTTCCATTGAATTTGATCCCAGAAAATCTAAGAGCCATGAACGCCTTTGCCATCATGGCAGGACAGTTTCTTTCCCTCGCCCCACTCCCCGGAGAGAAACCAGATTTCCATCAACCAGATGTATATCCCAGCGTTTCCATTTAACAGGTCATAAGACCTGTTTTTTCTAAATGAAACAACCCCACCAGCGAGCGAGTACACCAGCGGGGTGTTTCGCTCACGAGTGGGGTTCGTGAGTCAGGCCAGCATCGCCACAGAGCAGAGGATCCAGAAGGCGATGACGATGATCCAGTAGATCACGACACTGATGACGCAGAAGATCCATATACTGATGAGGCAGGGCCACCAAAGTACCCAGACCAGATCCCACAAATTTTCGCCGAGGTCCTTGATCTTGGGGATTGTACTCTTTAGCCATGCATTGAGACGATCCAGCATGTTTTCTCCTTTGAGGGTGTGTTTCACTTGAATCGAGGGATCAGACTGATAACCCCGAACTTCCCACGTCCTCCATCGCTCATGAACGCGAGGAAGTGCAGGTGGTCACGGTCGGTCCAGCCTGTCTTGCCTGTACGAGCCAGTGGTTGACCAGCCCTCACACGATCTCCAATCTTGATTCCGAACTCGTGTTCAGACTCTCGTGCCAGATGGCAGTACTGTGTCCAGTGGTGATACTCCGGTGGACCGAAGTGATGATGCGTTCGCCACATCGTATGAGCGATCGTGATGTAGTTCAGGTCATTAGCGAACTCATGCGTGGGTCCCCAACGCTCGGAATCCGTCTTGATGACCTCCACACGCCCTTCATCGGCCGCATGAACGACGGTTCCATCAGGAACCAGGAAGTCGACGGCGTGCCGGAAGGGTCCAATGTGAGTGCTCGGACTCTGACAGCAGAGGAATGGCCCTTGAAGGAATAGCTCTTCCTCAGGAATACCCGTTGCTAGAGCTGGAACCGCGAGACGAAGCTCTGTGGAATCCCGAAGGGGGTAGGTCAGCGGGTATGGGTACTCCTGCACCGATGCATAGAGAGGGTTTGGTGCTTCTTGTTGAAGGAGCTTTAGATCCATGATTCCTCCATGCTCAAGATTGAGCGTGTGGCTAGCCTATGAGGTATCTGGAATGATGGCAAAAAGGTGGCTTTTTGTTGTAGAATGGTCTTCTACAGAAAATGACGTGTTTATTCAATTAAAAGAGTACTCAATCACTACTGTCTAGTTTTAATCTATGGATTACCTTGAACAGGCGTTAAAAAAACTCAGTCTTTCGGATAATGCCATTCGGATGTATCTACAAAGTTTTCAGCTTGGCAGAACGACCGTTGGTGCGCTAGCAAAGCACCTAGGCATGGATCGCTCTTCGGCTTATTTGGCTTCCACCCAACTCATTGAAAAAGATCTCATGAAGGAGGATCTGATTGATGGGAAAAAGCACGTATGGGCGAGCCCGCCAGAAACAGTAGAAACGCTTTTGCGAAAGCAGGCTGAGGGGTACAGCGATGTGGCACAAAACATCAGCACACATCTTGGTGAGCTGTCGTTGCAATACCGATCAATCAATCGACCCACGTTGTTACAATCATTTTCCGGACGCTCGTCACTGCGTCGAATCACACAGGATATTCTTTCAAGCGAAATCTCTGAGATGCGCATTATCACAAATCAAAATGCGGAGCGAACTGTTTTTTCGGCAAACGAGCACGATGAGTTTATTCTTTCGAGGGTTCGCAAGGGCATCAAGGCCTATGTGCTTGCAGCGGATACCAAGGGGGCAGACTTGTTGCAACGCTACGATGAGCGGGAACTTCGAGAAACAAAAATCCGTAGTGACCTAAAGCCGTTCAAAAACGAAACGTACATCTATGGTGACAAAGTTGCCGTGCTAGGTTTCGCAGAAATGATTTTCGGCTTCATTGTGCATGACGAAGAATTTGCCCAGCTTCAAACATTGTTATTTGACAACCTTTTCAAAAACCCGGCATAGGGGTCTGTCCCTGAACCGGGTTTTTTGATTATTCTTCTGTTGTTCCTACTCCGAAGATGTCTAGGGATGAGTCAGGGATGTAGATCTCTGCTGCTTCACCTTCCGTTGATTCTTCTGTTGTCTCCGCTGATGCCTGCGCAGGGATAATTTCTACGAGGATCCCTGCCGTCACGACAGTCTCGCTTCCATCCTTTGCTTGAGCCGAGAGGGCCCAAGTGCCGGATTCTGGCAACGTCCAATCCATGGTGATGAATGGTGCGCTTGGATTACTGTTGCTTCCAACGAGCTCTCGTGACCCACTTTCGAGTGCTTCAGCGTAGACCATTAGGTCGGTGTAGTTGCTTGGATTTTCAAGAGAGACAACAACGGTGTAGGTGTCTGACGTGCGTTCAATTGTTTGGCCGTTGCCTGGATCGATGAGTTCAAAGGCGCCTGCTGTTCCTTCGCTTGTGACCTCGATGCTCACCGTATCTGATCCAGCGTTATCAATATCATCGTAAGCAACGGCTTTTATGGTATGGACACCTCGGTCGATTGAGCTTGGAATGGTGGTTGAAAGTTTGAATGGTGACGAGGTGTCTGAACCGAGGTACACACCGTCCATGTAGAACTCAATGCGAGAGACCCCGCGTGGAGCGTCGGCGTTCACAGCAATGGTGATCGCACGGTCGTCGAACTCATCACCCTTACTTGGACTTTCGATGCTGACAGAAGGAAAGTTGGCTGGCACATGAAGATCATCTTCTTCCGTTGGAGGAGCCTGGTTTACGATTTCAACGCCGGTCTCTGCCACCTTTGCTGCAAGCCAAGTGGTGATGCCAGCTTCCCAAGCCTCATACATCCCATCCTTTGTTGGGTCCTTAGGTGCATCTCCAAGTGGGTCAGACCGATCAACGTAGTGAAGAAGAGAGTGATACTCCGCAAAGGTTTTTTCTTCACGGTAGGAGTCTGGGGTGTACTTCGTTGCAAGTTTTCCTGAGGCTTTATCAACAATGAGTGTTGTGGAAGCAATTGTTCCATCAAGAGCCGGCTTACCTGTTTGGGCAATGACTGGCGCAGTAAATGTTTCCACGTCGGTTCCCTCAAGCGCCCGCTTCATAAATGCATTCCAGATAGGTCCTGCAACCGTTGAGCCACCTGCTCCTCGATTCATGGCCGTGTTGTTATTGTTTCCTCCCCAGACACCAACAACAAGAGAGGGGGTGTATCCTATAAGCCATCCATCTTTATAATCGTTTGTGGTTCCTGTCTTTGCGGCCACAGGTCTCGAACCGAGTTGTAGATAGCTTGAGGTGCCAAAGACTGAGGCGCGTGCATCATTGTCTGATAACACGTGTGTCATGGTTCGGGCTATATTTGGCTCAATGATTTTCTTTCCATCCTGCTCCTTCCATTCTTCCAAGATTTCTCCGTCTGAGTCCTCTACACGTAAAATAGAGGCGGTCTCAAACTGCACACCGTCATTGGCAAAGGTGGCATAGGCGTTGGTGTGTTCAAGGAGTTTTACCTCTCCACCCCCAAGAACCAACGAAAGCCCAAAGGCACTGTGGTCAGAGAAGGAGCTGTAACCAAGCTCTGTGGCAAAGTCGAGCGCATTTTCTACACCCACCATGTAAAGCATTTTCACAGCCGGGATGTTGAGCGATCCTTGGATGGCATCGCGCATGCGCACTGGGCCACGTTCGCCTAGGTCATAGTTGAGTGGGGTGTAGTTGCCTGTGATGGTGGGGAAGGTTGTTTTCACATCCCAAAGAACAGTGTTTGGGGTATAGCCCATCTCAAAACTCTTGGTATAAACGATAGGTTTAAAGCTGGATCCTGGTTGGCGGAGCCGTGTGGTGACATTCACTTGTCCATCAATCTCATCATCAAAATAGTCTTTTGACCCCACCATGGAGAGAATCTGCCCACTGTTTGGATCGATAGCGACAAGAGCTGCATTCGTGAATCCGTAGCGTTCACCATTTGTGTCAACACCCGTTGCAACTTCTTCTTCAGCAATGATCTGCATGTCATAGTCGAGGGTGGTGATTACACGGAATCCACCTTCTTCAACCTCACGTTGCCCATAGGTCTCTTCGAGCTGTTCTTTTACATAGAGAACAAAATGGGGGGCATCAATGTTATTGAGCGAAACTTCAACCTCCGTCTCTTCAAGGAGAGCAGCGTCGTGTTCCTCTTGTGAGATGAATTCAAGATCCAACATCTCTGTGAGGATGTAATTACGTCGAGCAAGGAGCCGGTCTGGATTATTGAGGTAGGTGCTAGGAGCTTTTGGAAGGGCAGCTAATGTAGCAGCCTCCGCAAGGGTAAGTTCGTTTACAGATTTTTGATAATAGTTTTGTGCGGCGGCCTCAAGACCGTAATAGGTTGAACCGTATGGAATCTCGTTGAAGTAAATTTGGAGAATTTCGTCTTTGCTGTAGCGGCGCTCAAGTTCAACAGAGAGGATGAGCTCCTTGATTTTTCGGGTGATTGTTTTTTCGTTTGAAAGAATCGCATTCTTTACAAGTTGTTGGGTCAAGGTTGAACCACCAACGCGGTTTCCCATGAAGTTTTGGACGACTGCACGCAGAAGTCCTTTTACATCGAAACCACCGTGCTCACAAAAATGTCTGTCTTCGGCCGCAATCGTGGCTTGGAGAGCATAAAGGGGGATCCCTTCTGGATCGAAGTCGATGTTTGCATCGTCACCGCAAAATCCCTCTTGTATTTGTTTAAGTGTTCGGTTTTCATCTCCAAAGATTTCGTAGAGCAAGTGCTCCCCAGTTCTGTCGTAGATTTTCGTTGTCTGACTAATAGTCCGTTCGGTGAGGGAATTTGGATTTGGAAGGTCTCGGCTAATAAACGCCATGAACCCAAGAAGAAATAAAGAACCCAAGACGACAGCAGCAATGCCGAGCAAGAGGATATTTTTTTTGAGCTCAGGGGTGAGGAATGCGCGAGTATGACGGCTGCGTCGGTTTGGTTTCCACCCCTGGCGGTTGTGAGTGTGATGAGACATATATGGTTTCAGAATAGCTGTTTTTTCGTCTTTTTGGAAGTCCTCTTACAGTTAATCCTCAGGGTTCTCTGTGGAAGTTCATAAATATTGTCGGATCCATCATGACAGAATAGTAACTCATTACATCTTTGTTTTTAGGGACAACAAAAGTTTTCCACATGATCGTCGTTCATTTTTTTGTCGCTTGCACTCTCCACTCGTAGGATGGAAGCATATGTGTGGAATCGTAGGATATGTTGGAACAAAACAAGCCTTCCCTGTTTTAATCAAGGGACTTGAGGCACTTGAGTATCGTGGGTATGACTCGGCGGGCCTCTGTATTCAAAACGGTCGGCTGCATACCGTCCGTTCTGAGGGGAAGGTCATTTCACTTTCTGAGAAAGCTCAGCTGTTTTCGCTTGAAGGAACCGCTGGTATTGCTCATACCCGTTGGGCAACCCATGGAGTTCCTGAGGAGCGCAATGCACATCCTCACAGAGATTGTGCAGGGCGGGTGGCGATCGTCCATAATGGGATTATTGAAAACCACCACACCTTGCGGGAACGGCTGCAAAAAACTGGTCACGTCTTTGCTTCAGATACAGATAGTGAAGTCCTCGCACACCTTGTTGAAGAGGCGTTAGATCAAGGTCATCCGCTCCTAGAAGCGGTTCGAGTGACACTTCGTCAGATTCAAGGAACCTATGGGTTAGCTGTTATTGCAAAGGAAATCCCTCAGACGATCGTGGTGGCCCGCATGGGGAGTCCGCTTGTGGTAGGAATTGGAGAAGAAGGATATTACGTTGCCTCAGATCCGTCTGCACTCATTGAGTACACAAAAGATGTCATGTTTTTGGACGATGGTGAGCTTGCTGCTGTGACAAGTGAAGGGATTACACTAAGAGCTTTAGATGACCAAGAAGTGGAGCAGAGAATTGAGCGGCTTGAATGGGATACAGAGGCGTCTCAGAAAGACGGGCACGAGCACTTCATGCTGAAAGAAATCCTTGAGCAGCCAGAAGTGATCAAAAATTCTTGTCGGGGTCGGATAGATAGAGAGCGAGGTAAGGTGGTTTTGGGAGGGCTTAGAGATGTTCAGGAAGCATTGAAGCGGATGGAGCGGATTGTGATCGTTGGATGTGGAAGCGCATACTATGCCGGGCTTGTTGGAGAATATTTGCTTGAGGAGCTTGCGGGGATTCCTGTCGAGGTAGAACTTGCGAGTGAGTTTCGATACCGCAAACCCATCTTGACTGAGCGCACAGTCGTACTTGCGATTTCACAATCAGGAGAAACAGCAGATACCCTTGAAGCGATCAAAGAGGCAAAGCGAAAACGAGCGCTCACCCTTGGGCTTGTGAATGCCGTCGGCTCATCCATTGCTCGTGAAACAGACGCAGGTGTTTATAATCATGCAGGTCCTGAAATCGGAGTTGCTTCGACGAAGGCGTTTGTGAGTCAGCTTGTTGTGCTGACACTTATGAGTATTCACATCGGCCAACTTCGTGGGACTCTGAGTGAAGCGCGTGCCTCCAAGCTTCTCTCAGAGCTCACACGCATCCCCAATCATGTTCAAGTCATGATTGAAGACAGGTGTCAGATTCAGCGCGTCGCACGCCGGTTTGTTGCCTGGGATCACTGTCTCTTCCTTGGGCGAAAGTTTCAGGCGCCGATCGCATATGAGGGAGCGCTCAAAATGAAGGAGGTGAGTTACGTTCATGCAGAAGGGTACACAAGCGGGGAGATGAAGCACGGTCCAATTGCACTCATTGACGAAGCGTTTCCTTCAGTGGTGCTGTGTCCAAATGATTCTATGTTTGAGAAGACGTGTTCAAACATAGAAGAGTTGCGTGCACGCCTAGGTCCAATTATTGCGATTACCGATCGACCTGATCTAGTTGAAAGACTCGCTGATGAGATCATTGTTGTCCCTGAGACGATTGAAGAACTTCAGCCCATTTTGACTGTTATTCCAACACAATTACTGGCCTATGAGATGGCAGTTGCACGCAAATTCGATCCTGACAAACCACGCAATTTAGCAAAGAGTGTTACTGTTGAGTAATCAATGTATTCACCTCCTATTTGTAACATGCACGAGTGGGTTTTTGTCCCTAAAATAGGTGATCAAAGACATTTTTGTTCGGTTTGACTTGAGGACAACTTGATTGACAATTTGGCCGATCTGTGCTATTCTTTCGCCAGCTCTAAAGAGGAGCGCTTTTTTTTTGAGCCTGTTCGGATTCGTATTTCACCTGCCCAGTGCCAACCCAGGAGGACGGTGCTGGGTATGTGGAATAAAGCGATCACACAATTGAATATCCTCTGGGAACAAGATGCCTTTTATACACGAACGATTGTAGGCTATGGGTACCACCGGTGGGTCAACATTGAGCGAGCTGTGAAACCATTCAGCCGCTACGCCCTTGACCTGTCTGTACTCAGCTTCGTCTTCGTGGTTGGGGCCTATATCTTTTTTCCAACCATTGCAAACGCTGATCCATTGCAGGAACAGATGCACTACAATGAACAAACCGTCGAGCTTATTGTGGCGTCGATGCAAAACGATTCTCTCCCCTATGGCACCCTGCCTGAGGCAGAGGATGCCGTTGCTCCTCGCCGCACCTACACGATTCCGTTGACTGCGTATACGTCAGAGGTCGGTCAAACCGATGACTCTCCGTGTATCACGGCTTCTGGACTCGATGTCTGTGAGCGCGATATTGAAAACGTTGTTGCTGCAAACTTCTTGCCGATCGGTACCCGTGTGCGTATTCCGGAACTCTTCGGAGACCAAGTCTTCTATGTGGAGGACCGTATGAACGCCCGCTACTATTACAAGATGGACGTGTGGATGCGAGAACTCAGTGACGCAAAGTCATTCGGGCTCCAGTACGCCACCGTTGAAGTCTTCTAACAAGCATGACAAAACCTCCGTACCCATACGGAGGTTTTGCTTATCTTGGAACTACAGAGGTCTTTGTTCTATATTGATTCAAACCGGTGATTCTGCTATTCTCCACATCGAATCGGGAACAGTCTCAAACTGGCCACGTGGCGAAGTTGGTTAACGCGGGGGTCTGCAAAACCTCTATGCACCGGTTCAAATCCGGTCGTGGCCTCCAAAACAACACCTCCTAAGACAGACCTAGGAGGTGTTGTTTTGTTACGGTATGATAGAGACACTATGCCTGAGAATCACAATGGGGCACTCACGCTTAGATGACGCTCAGGTCGATCGATTAAAAGAATTTGAAACCTGGTGTCGTGAGCATCACAACCAGCACGCAAAAGAACTATGAAGATTGCCTTACTCACCGGGGGAACAAGTTCAGAACGAGAGATTGCTTTACAGTCGGCCGAAGAGGTGCGAAGGGCACTTGAGACTGATTTTGAGGTGATGGTATTTGACCTTCCAAAGGATTTGGATCGTTTTATTGCCTTAAGGACTGAGTATGCTTGTGCGGTTCCTGTGTTTCACGGGCGCGGTGGAGAGGATGGACAGATTCAGGGATTCCTTGAGTCACTTCATGTTCCGTATCTCTTTTCGTTGGTTAAGGCACATGCTGTTGGAGCAGATAAAGCCATGACAAAAAGGATTATGGCGGCCCACGGAGTCAGAACACCTAATTGGCTCATACTCGGAGACAAGGATGTCTATGAGTTTCAAGGACCAGTGGTTCTCAAACCTCAGGATGGAGGAAGCTCTCTAGGTGTTTCACTGATTCATGAGAGTGAAACGCTTGCTGCATCCTTAGAAAGTGCGTTTAAGCACGCCTCACACGTGTTAGTCGAGACGTTGGTGACGGGGCGGGAATTTACCGTTGGAATTGTGGAAGAGGGGGGTGAGGCAAGGCCCTTGCCGGTGGTTGAGATTCGTTCAAAGAATACATTTTTTGATTACGAAAGTAAGTACGATGCTAGCCTTGTCGAAGAGATTTGTCCGGCTCCTATCGATACGTTGCTTCGGGATCAACTTCAAGAGATGGCCCTCACGGCACACACATTGATCGGTGCCAGGCATCTGAGTAGAAGTGATATGATTGTGGATGAGCAGGGGGAGATATGGTTTTTGGAAATAAACACGATCCCTGGGCTTACAGAGAATTCATTGCTCCCAAAGGCACTACGTGCTGAGGGACTTGATCTTCGTGAGCTCCTTAGGGAATGGATCGAACAGAGTCTATGAAGAAAATGACATTTCAACACGAGATCGTTGAGTCGATGCGTGAGATTGTATTTGGTCTTGAGGACTCACTTGTTTCAACCCTTGGAGCCATTACAGGGATTGCTGTTGGTGCGGGGAGTACCTACATTGTGATTCTCTCAGGTCTCGTACTCGTTGCCGCAGAAGGAATGTCGATGGCAGCAGGAAGTTATCTCTCCTCAAAATCAGCCGTCGATGCAGAAGTGGCCTTTCATGGAAAAACAAGTAATGAACGCACACATCCCATTCGTGCAGCCGTGGTCATGGGAGTTTTTTATTTCATTGGGGGAGCTGTTCCTCTTGCCCCCTATTTTTTTCTCGAGGTACACTCAGCCATGATCCCTTCAGTGATTTTGACGGCCATCAGCCTCTTTCTTCTTGGGGTTTGGGCCGCTCAGTTTACTAAGCGTTCAATGTGGAAGTCTGGATTTGAAATGACAAGTGTCTCTTTGGCGGCAGCACTTGTGGGATACATTATTGGTCGAGCGGTTGCGTCTTATTTTGGTGTGGACGTTCTGTGATTATTTTTATAGCGATGACTATGGAAAGGGTTGATTAAAAGCCCTTTTTTTGTTAGCCTCTCGAGAGATTATGAATCGACAAGTTTATCTTGATCATGCCGCAACCACCCCACTTGACCCACGTGTACGTGAGGCAATGTTGCCATACCTGTGTCTTAAACAAGGAAATCCATCAAGCTTTCATTCGTTTGGAAAAGAGATTAAGGATGACATCGAGGAAGCTCGCCGTTCCATTGCTGATATTCTTGGCGTTCGTTCTGATGAAATTATCTTTACGTCTGGTGGCACAGAATCAGATAATCTTGCCGTCCTTGGGTACGCCAGAAAGAATCAGAAGCATGGGAAGCACATCGTTACCACAAAAATTGAACACCATGCCGTACTTGAGTCCATCTTGCATCTTGAACGCAAAGAAGGGTTTGAAGTGACGTACCTTGAGCCAGATCGTGATGGGCTCATTACTCCAGAGCAGGTCGAGGCGGCTTTGCGGGAGGATACAATTCTTGTATCAGTGATGTATGCGAATAATGAGATCGGGACCATTCTACCGATCAGTGAGATTGGGAATCGCATTCAGAAATGGAGAGAGGCGCACAGCCGTCCAGAGCTCGTCTTTCACACAGATGCCTGCCAGGCAACCGGGTATCTCGACTTGAATGTTGAAAAGCTCCATGTCGACATGCTGACACTGAACGGGTCAAAGATGTATGGGCCAAAGGGATCAGGTCTTCTCTACGTGAAGCGTGGAATCAAGCTTGAGCCACTTCAGTTTGGTGGAGCGCAAGAGCGTGGAATTCGACCAGGAACAGAAAACGTTGCAGGAATTATTGGAATCGCCAAGGCTCTTGAACTCGTACAGGCGAATCGAGAGGCTGAATCAGAACGTTTGGTTCATTTGCGTGATCGACTTATTGAAGGCGTGCAACGCACGATTAAAAAAACACGTCTCAACGGTCACACCACGAATCGTCTGCCTAATAATGTAAATATTTCCTTCATGGATATTGAGGGAGAAGCCCTTATTCTTTATTTGGATGCCTCTGGTGTGTACGCATCGACCGGGTCCGCTTGTACCAGCGCTTCCTTAGATCCTTCTCATGTTATTTTGGCATTAGGGCTTCCCTATGAAGTTGCCCATGGTTCACTGCGATTTTCGCTTGGTCATGAGACAACCGAGGAGGATATTGCTTATGTCGTTGAAACACTTCCTCCACTTGTTGAGAAACTACGTGCGTTAAGTCCTGTCCGTGTTGATGAAAAATATTTCGTATGAACCACAAACAAGACCCAGTCGCAGGAACAAAGGGTGATGTCACAAGTCACGATAAAGCCAAATCTTGGTTTTATTCAGACGTGGTAAAAGATCACTTTTTCAATCCAAGAAATTTTTTGCACGAGGATGCGAACGAGGCGGATTATAATGCTATTGGAAAAGTTGGATCACCCGCATGTGGGGACGAACTGCGTGTATGGATGAAGGTTGATCCAGCAACCGAACAGATTAAAGAGTTCCGCTGGAAGACATTCGGGTGCGGAAGTGCAATCGCCTCAACCTCAATGGCTTCTGTGATGGTTACGGAAGGTGAGGGGATGACGCTTGATGAGGCGCGCAAGCTTAAACCTCAGGATATTATGGAACGCCTTGGGGGGTTGCCTCAGCGTAAGTTTCATTGCTCTGTCCTGTGCGACAAAGCCCTCCGTGATGCGATTAACGATTACTACAGGCGCACAGATCAGTTTGATAAAATAATCACCGAAGCTTCTAGGATCATCGACCCGGTTTCAAAGGTTACGGATAAAGATATTGAAGAAGCCGTGCTTGAGGGGGCTCACACACTCGAGCTAGTGCAGCAAAAGACAAAAGTCGGAATCGGAAACCCTGGATGTTTGCCAGCTGTCGAAGAGCTGATCCGGTTCTATAAAGAGAAGTACTTTGGGTAATATGGATGCACGTGAAAAACTAGAAGCACGACTCGTGCATTTAAAACCTATTCTTGCAGCAGGAGGTCGATCAATTACTGTCACGTCCGTTGATGAACCACAGGTCACCTTTACCGTTTCAGGGTTCTGCAAGGGCTGCGCATGCTCCTCGTCTTATAAAGAAAGTCTTGAGCAACTTGTTGCCGATACCTGCCCTGGGTTAACTGAGATTAATTTTCTAGAGAACTAAGGAAACTGAGGCAAACAACTTTGAGTCGGCTCATCTATCGTCAGCCGATCTCATAAGTTCGTTTGCCGAAGCTTTCCGTGAAAAGAATGATTATGCCAAAGATTCGCGTTCGTGTAGATGAAGACCTCTGTATTGGTGCTGCCTCATGTGTCACCATCGCTCCAGAAACCTTTCAGCTCAATGAAGACAATAAGGCCTGGGTGCTTGATCATGGAGAAGAACCAGGTGGGTCTACCTATGAGAGGTGGCTTGAGGTGACTGAAGATGAGAAGGAGAACATTCTTCTTGGAGCTCAATCATGCCCAACACTTGCGATTTTTATTTACGAAGAGGACGGAACTCAGATTTTTCCTGAGATGTAGTATGCGCTATGTGATCGTCGGGGGTGGAGTGGCCGGAACGACTGCTGCGGAAGAACTTCGGAAACTTGACCCTGAAAGTGAAATCACTCTGATTTGCGAAGAGCAGCACCCGCTTTATTCCCGGGTGCTTCTTGGTGTGTATGTACAAGGCAAGGTGCCACGTGAGCGCACGTTTCTTAAAAAAGAATCCTGGTACGAAGAAAAGAAGATTGAATGGCTCCGTGGCGTTCATGTGGATGCGCTAGATACACAAAACAAGTTTGTTGCGCTTTCTGACGGAAGGGAATTGTCTTATGACAAGCTTCTCATTTCTTCAGGGAAGGAAGTTAGAACCGTTGAGTATGACCAACGTGGTGTCATGTACTTTCGTACAATTGACGACGCGGATCACATCATCCAGCTCTTAGCAGAACAGGGAAAGGACGCATGCGGAGGAATTTATGGTGGGGGATTTATTGCCTGTGAATTCTTGAACATCTATGAAGCTCACAATATTCGAACCGTGTTGACGTTTCGAGGAGAGCATTTTTGGAACAGTAATCTTTTACCTGAAGCGGGTGAGCTCCTCTTGAATCATTTTCGTTCAAAGGGAGTTGATGTGATCGCACATGCTGAGCTCAAGGGATTAGTCGGCGACAAGGAACTTGAGGGGTTTGTCACAGAGCAGGGAGAGCACCCATGCACCATGCTTGGGATCGGTGTTGGGATCCTCTCGGATTTTTCTTGGCTTGAAGAAGCTGGGGTCAAGATAGGGGTTGGGGTGAAGGCCGATAAATTTCTGCAGACGAGCGTTGCGGATGTCTATGTGGCAGGTGACATTTCAGAGTTTGAAGACGTTTACGTAGGGCGAGAGATGAATGTCGGGACGTGGTTGAATGCAATAATGCAGGGGCGTGTGGTGGCAAAGAATATGACAGGAGAGCCCACTGTGTTTGAGCTTGTGTCATCTTACGCAATGAATGTGCTCGGGATTGATATAATTTTTGTGGGTGACGTGGCGAAGTCTGAGGCGGATGATGTTCACTTGGTGGGGTCTGTACGCTCCGGAGGGGTGACCCAAGTATTTGAACGAGGGGGTCGTGTGGTTGGGGGAGTGATGATTAACAGAAATACTGACAGAAAAGTGATTACGGATGCAGTAAAGAGCGGAATGCCAGTTTCTGATGTGTTGAACAAAATCAACACATAAAGGAAATGCACAAAAATAGGCTATAAATAAGCCTATTTTTTGATTACTTAATGTCACACAGCATTGACTTTTATGTCAAAATATGGTATAAACCTCTCTTCTTCTGTGTGCGGCTCATGCCTCACTTAGAGAAGGTTTTTCGTGATTGAGTGGTAACGGGGGCAACTCCGGTGCTACTTGGTTACGCCTCGTTCCATCAAAAACCATTCCGTGCGGCACAGCCAGCACACAGGAGACTGACCATGAGTCAGCAGCAGTTCAACCAGTTGTTTCTGGGAGAGATGACCGAGGTGGCGGCCCGTCAGCAGGCGGACCAGCTCCTCAATCGGCACCGTGCAAATGGTGCCCGGGGTGCCATCTCGGCCCTGTTCAGTGACCGTGGAATGGAGCAGCGAGCCCGCCGCATCGCGGCGACCATCCCGGGCCTCAACTACGGCCCCCCCGTGCTCGCAGCCGCCCTCGCCTCGCTCGTCAAGAGCCGTGGGTTCGCAGATCAGATCCTCAAGGGTGATAACAGTGCGTTCGCGAACAGCGTCCGTACCTTCGCCCGCCTCCTCCCCGCCCTCTCGATGGGCGTGGGTGAATCGCTCTCCGACGCGATCGAGCGTTGGGTGAGCGAGGTCGAGGATGATCCGTCCATTCCCAAGCAGGATCGCAAGGGTATGCTCGATGGCGACAGGCTCTACCTGTGCTCGAGCGTCCCCGGTGTGGTCTTCGTAGCTCGCGTCGACGACAATGGCGACATCGTCTGGCTCGACCAGGGCGCTCTGATCCCCGAGGTCATCAACAACCACGGGGAGTGGCGCCAGGCCTACACGGTCTGGCACCAGATCGGCCGTGGCAATACCCGGCAGGTCGGGCCCAAGAACAACCGTCAGCCCGTGACGGACAGGGGTCAGCCCTTCTGCTTCAAGATCTCGGCCGACGAGGCCGTACAGATCCTGGGGCAGGTCGGTGCGGACGACCGCAGCATCCAGGCTGTTCAGGCCCTGCTGCGGAAGCCGAACTACTACCGGGATCTCTCGGACGAGAGCATCACCGTGCTTCTCGCCACGTCCAGGGCCAGCCGTCGGTTCAACCCGATCCAGTGCAAGGTCTACGAGGACTTCCTCCGAGACCTGCCCAAGAACGGGAACGCCATCGGTGTGAACCGGTTCCTGGAGCGCTTCCACACCCTCGTCGTCGACCCTGCCGGGCGACCCAACCTGGCCGACGACGACTTCCTGACGCTGATCGAGGCGATCGATCAGCACCTCGACGCCAACCTCGAGCCCGCTACGCGGTTCATGAGGAAGGTCGCCGAGGGCTACGACCGGCTCACCCGAGTTCGCGGTCTGAACCCGCTCGTGGCCGCACCGGTCGCACTCCTCGTCGGCATCGCGGTCACCACCCCTGTCTGGGGCGCAGGTCTCGTGACCATCGGCGCAGCTCTCGCGTTCTCTGTGACGTTCTGGCACGGCTTCGTGATGCACGTGTCGTCCACGACGACCGCGAGCTTGCTCGGTGCTACGGGGAACAGTGTCTACATCGGGATGCTGAGTGTCTTGATCGGTTCGATTGGGTGGTTCGCAATCACTTGGTCGTTCCCGGTCTGGGAGTTGGTCGTCAACACGCTGTTCTTCTGGCTTCCGGAAGAGCATCGTGGGTGGCTTCGCTCCATCGGTCGTAAGATCGCCGCCTTCGCCATGGGCTACGGAGCTCTGCAAGCGGTTCTGATCTTCCTGGAAGTGGACGTGATGTTCCGGGTGCTCACTCTGGCACCTGCCATGGCCAAGCTGGCTGTGGGCTTCGCACTCACCGAAGCCGAACTGTCGAAGGGCAGCTACGTGGCGAAGATGATCGCCAAGAGCGATGCGCTGCGCCTCAACAAGTGGTTCGGCAATCGCCTGTTGGTCCTCGTAATTGTGGCGGGAATCCTCTTCGGAGGTTCGCCCTACGTGACCAGCGGACTGACCCTGACTGGTGCTGCAGCCTTCATGGCGGGGCTCATCGTTGCCAGTAACTGGTGGTTGGGTGTCGCTGCGATCTTGGTCGCTGCGACGGTCGTCGCTTGGATGGTGCACAGTCGCCTCCAGAAGCGGACCCAGATCCAGATCGTCGGCGGACAGCCTTGGGTGCACACGCCCGAGGTTCCGAGGTTCGTCCTCGTGCCCGCCTGCCTCGCGGTCATGGCCCTCATCGGCTTCATGATCTTCGCCCCGCCCGCGAGCAAGGTCGACATGGCCAAGCTCATCGACCCCACGGTCAAGGTCGAGAACGTGAAGACCGTTGACATGGCCACAGGGGCCTGGATGCGGCACCAGACCAAGACCGGCAAGAGCGGTGCGGTCAAGTCCGAAAAGGTCACGGGTACGATCGTGACCAACTCCGCACCGTCCCCGACCAAGTCGGTGGACATCTGCAGTTCGAGCGCTTCGAACTACACGAAGAAGCGCGAGAAGTGCCCCGGGTTCTAACAGTAGAATCCCGCCCCTGGGTCATGGGGCAACGAACGCTGCGGCTCGCAGGTGTATCTCTCCCCCCGGAGAGCTCTACACCCGCGGGCCGCTGTTTGATTTAGGGCATTAGTAGCAAATTAGGGTTCCAGGTTCCCTAAAATAAAGGGTTTTCTAACCACCAATCTAGCTAACCACCTAAAACCTTTACCACTTTCGTCCATATGGGCGAAAGTGGTAAAATTTGTTTGAAATCCCTTAAACCATTGACAAAAGTGCCATTTTATGGTATCTTGTGGAGTCATTTGAGGGGACAGATAAGGCATCGATGTACGTTCAACTAAGCCATTGGCTTGTTGAACTATTCCCCTCGACATCGGTGCCTTTTCTGTCCCTTCAAAATCGTCATAACAAAACTGTCGCGATCGCGACAAAAATGTCTTGGCGACAAATTGACTTCAACCATAGAGCCAGCAGCCCGGAGGGCGAGTTGGTAAAGGAGAAGCGATGCATTCCAGCATCCTCGTGATCCTGTGCGCGGCCCTCCTCGGAGGCTGCGCGACCATGAAGAAGACCGGGCCCGACGGGCTCGAGATCAGCTACTCCGGTTCCGCTCGCGGAGCCGTTGCACTGGTCGAGGCAACCGATCCGACCCCCATGCGGGCCATGGAGATCGCCGAGAAGTCGGTCGACAGTGGCCAGCCGGTCTTGGTGCGGACGGACAATGTCTCACTCCAGTCCGGCCACACCTACGGCTACGGCGGCATGATCGGTGGCCCCACGGTCACCGGAGTTCCGCTCGGCTACATGGCCACGAGTGCGTCCCCGTTGCCCCAGCTCGGCACCCCCATGCTGCAGGGTCAGGGTGCCTACATCGATGGCCCCTCCGTGGGTGCTGCGTGTCCCGACGACGGCGTGCCCAAGACGCCGGCGGAGGAGCGTGCCTGCCTTCGGGACGACGTTGATTTCGTCATCGACCAGATCAGCCGTCCCTAGAGGTCGTGTGAGATGAACTCACCGACCACATGACCTTCATGTGGTCGAGCAGAGCTCGGCCAGGAGAACACCAGATGATCAACAAGACCCCCCTCCTGGCCCTCGCGGCCTTCATCCTGTCCTTCACCCTCACCCAGGCCAACGCCGCCACGATCAACTTCGCCGAGGCCATTGCCACGTGCGAACAGATCCGTGGCACCTCCATCGAGGCAGAGCTCGCCCGCGAGAACTGCCGGCTCAAGGTGGAAGTTGCGGTCCTCGCCCAGGTGGCGGACCAGCAGAGTGCCGAGGCCAAGCGCGCGCGCAAGGCCATCAGAGAGGTCGAGGCTCGCCTCGTCAGTCTCGAGGCATCCAAGACCCAGCAGCCGACCCCCCCCGAGCCTCAGCGTCAGGAGGCCCAAGCTCAGCAAGCCTTCCACGGCGGTGTGGCCTACACGGTCCAAGACGACCCCCACCTCATCACCACCGACAAGGAGGCGATGGCTGGGCAGTCTAACTGGATCTCCATGACCCTCATGGGGAACGGTGTCCGGAACTGGGCTCCCAACGCGACTCAGGTCCGCGTGGGCATCGTGAACAACGGTGTTCCGTGCGGGCCAGATGTCGGCCAGGGAAGCTGGTGCAAGGCGGCCGGTCCCATGGATTCGGCTTGGGGCATTCAGGCGGCCTACGTCGACCTCGGCGACAGCGCCCCGGTGCAGATGTGGGTCATCGACCCCACCAAGGTGGACACCCTCCACTTCACGTGGGAGACAGATGACAACGTCACCCTGCTCTGGCTGGTCCCGCACCAGAACGGTCGCAAGGTGAATGTCTCGGTCCCTGGAGGCATCGTCCAAACCCCCCTCTGGCAGGTCCACCCCACCAAGCTGATGGGGCGCCAGAACATCGGTGGCAACCCCACCGGTGGGCACGTCGACCGCTTCTCCTCATCGAGAGGTCGGCGCAGCTAGGACCAACGGAGCCTCTCGTTGTCTCACTTCCCAAGACGAGGAAGATCGAGACATACTGAGAGGCTCTTGTCGTTATGGGACTGTTCCCGAATACCGCTTTAGACACATTTGTTCAGAATGTCGCCGAGCCGCCGGTGAAAAAAGTGAATAATAGCAGAGCTATTTTGAACTTTTTGAACCAAGGCGCAGGCACATTCTGGGCAAATGGGGCAAAGCCGGTATTTGGGAACAGTCCCGTTATAAGTAAAGGTGGGGAAGACTGAGGCAAACAACTTTGAGTCGCCTCATTGAGTAGCAAGGCGATCTCATAAGTTCGTTTGCCGAAAGCTTTCCCTATAGATCCCTTTAAACAAAAAAACCGGCTCCGGAGAGCCGATTTCTTTTTACTGTGTTTTGGTTTAGCTGGTGCTTGAGACGTCGACCAATGATCCAATGACGAAGTCAGTAATGGCGTAAGCAGCGATGATGATTACAAGACCAACCACCCCTTGTCCCAAAAGCTTTTTTGCTTTTTTTACATTCTCGTCATCACCAGCTGCTGTGAGGTAAAGGAAACCAGCGTACACAACAAGGACAACGAAGATGATACCGAGCACAGAGAGCAGAACAGCAATGATGTTACCGATCAACTCTGGAAGTTCTACTGACGAGTCACCTCCAATTCCTTCCGCAACGGAATCAAGGTTTGTTAGAGCTCCTGAAAGTTGGGCAGATGCTGCGACAGGTAGCAAGAGTACAGGAAGTGTTGAAAGCCAGGCTCCGGCCTTGTTAATGATTCGCTTCATAGAAGTTATTACGAATGTTAGAAGGTTGTAATTAAGAGATGTTTGCGAGATAGATCTGATTGATAATGAACTCTGTAATGGCATAGGCCCCGATCACAATGAGGAGTCCAATAACCGAGGTTGAGAGCATACTCTTCGCCTTCTTTACCTTTGTATCATCACCCGCTGCGGTCATATAGAGGAGGCCGGCGTAGATTGTAATGCCAAGGAAGATAATACCTGTGGCCCCCAAAAGTGCTTGAATAATGTTTCCGATGAGGGTAGGAAGATCGAGTATTGTGGAGTATTCCGCTGCCTCACCTGTGGCATAGAGTCCTGAGAGAATCGTTGCCTCTACATGTGCAGATGTTGTGGCTGGAGCAAGGAGTGAACCGGTAAAGATACCAAGCACCAGAGCTGCGAGCACAATTCCGTGCGCGCGTTTGAGATGTTTTGTCATAAGTGTACTCACATGAGAAGACGAAGCATCATCTCCTCGTGCAAGCCCCCATCTTTTTTCAAGATGGGGGACTGGATGTTTACGCTGATTCTGTGGCTGTGCTGCCGCCACCGGTTGCAGTGATGATAGAGTCGATGACGAAGCTTGCGATTGCGTAGGCACTGAGCACAATGACGAGTCCAATAATTCCAGAGAAGATGAGCTTCTTTGCATCTTTAACTTTCTCATCATTTCCACCGGCGGTCATCCACTTAAATCCACCAAGGAGGATGATCACAACAGCAATGACTCCGAGAAATCCGAGAGCGACACGGATAATACCTCCGATCGTGGTTGTAAGGTCTCCACTGCTGAGTCCTGCTTCTCCAGCAAAGTCGTCACCTGAGAGTGTTCCACCAAAGAGATCGTCTGCGCCAAGTGCTTGGGCACTGACATTCTGGACACCGACAAACATGAGTGATCCAACGAAGAGGGCAAGGACCGCACCAAGGACGAAACCAACATGTTTCTTAGAGAGCGTAAGTGTGTTCATAAAATATCACCTCCTTATGTTCGAGTTAGCTCGATAAAAAATTAAGAAAGAAAAACAATTTGTTTAATTCTACCGCTTTTTCCGTTTAATCGAAAATCGGATATCCACACGAGCATTTAAGTAATGTGCTCGAATGTTTGTGGTGCATGTATGGCCCCTGCTTCCGTTGATCCATCATCGTAGAGTGATCCGGTTGAAAGTCCGCTTACAATGGCATAAACAAGTGTGTAGGCTGTGATGATGATAACAATTCCAAGGGTTGCCCATATAAGGGTATCCTTCCCTTTCTTAACCCTTTCTGGTGAACCGCCGGAAATAAGCCACTGGAACCCTCCCCAGACAAACATGAGGAGTGCCAAGGCACCGGTAATTCCAAGGAGTGCCTGGATGATGTTTCCAATGACCACACGCACATCCGTGGTGCCAAGAGGGTTCGTCAGTGCGGCCGAAACGGTAAGCGGGGTGCTTAGGAGAAGGACGATGAGGGTGGGTAGGAGTCGTTGAAAATGTTTCATAGGTTTAGTTCAGTTTGCAGCATCGGATTGCATCTCCACCAGGGCATTGGTTTGAGACACAACCCGTGTAGGTTCCGGAAACAGATCCGTCTGAGGTGTCGACACAGCTCCAAGTTTCAGTGTTTTCAATATGATTCAGTTCACAGATAGTCATACAGACTCCTTCATCACTACATTGTTGGTTATACCCACAGGCCTGTTTTTTTGTCGGAGAGACACCAGAAACATCTGGTGGTTCACAGATGGCATAAGACTCAAGCGCACCAGATCCTCCGCGAATGACATTGTTGAGTGTTTGGATACCGAGGTAGGCGAACATGACAATGAGGAGACCTGTGGTTGAAACGGTGATGTATTTTTTTCCTTTTGAGACACGTTCTGAGTTTCCTCCAGAGGAGAGCATGTAAATACCCCCAACGACATACATAAGGAGGACCACCGCCCCAATAATTCCGATAATGTAATTTCCAACGTTCGTGAATACAATCAGGATATCACCGAGCGTGCAGTCTCCGTTATTGCCACAGACCGAGGAGATACCCTGCATAAATGGGCCTACTTCTTGAATGGAGCAGGTACTTGTTCCAGAACAAAAATCACTTGCGCTCACAGGTGTTGGTGCTGCGAATGCGAAGGCTACCATGAGCACAAAGAGGAGTGATGTAAGCGTTCGAACAATCCGTTGTGTGTATGCGTCTTCCATAGGGGTTAGATGCTTTGATTCACTTTGTTTTGTGCTTCACGCAATGCACGTTCCTGATCTTCTCCGGCTAAGTAGGCATCGATGAGGTCCAGGAAGGCTTCTTCAGCAACGGAGACATCGTCTCCTCGGTACCAACTGTCCGCCGTGAGTGTTTGACCTGCAAAGACAGAAAGGACTTCGTCCTCAAGTTGGGTGTTGATGAGTGCACGTAGAGCGGTTGGTTTATTGGCAGCTGAGAGATAGTCTGTGACACGTTCTTCTGAAGCAGCAAACTCGATAAAGTCCCAGGCCCAATCCTCGTTGTTTGACGACTTGGCTACGGTCTCAACCCAGTAGTTTGCGTAGTTTACTGTTTTTCCTCCTTCAATTTGAGGGAGTGGAGCGACAGCAAGATTGATCTTTTCGTTTGCGGTCCGAATGAGATCATAGTGGTAGGAGTATCCAAGGAAAAAGGCTGTTGATCCGTTTGTGAAGGCATCAAAGGAGTCATCCATGTCTTCATTCCAGGTATAAACTGCTTTAAGTGGATTTGCGAAATCTGTGTAGAAACGCACGGCTTGGGTGGCGAGAAGACCTTCGTCGTCTCCGGCCGAAAAGACAGCTCGACCACGACTGTCAGACATCTCTGTTCCGTTTTGCATCATAAGGATAGAGACGATGTCGAAGGCACGTTCAACGTTTTCGCTCGTTCCGAGGGCTGCGCCTGATTGTCTAATCTCGTCATTTGTTCCAATGCTTGTGAGCGCCGTGACATCCTCTTGGAATTTGGTCCATGTTGTTGGAGCCTCAGGGATTCCTGCGGCGTTGAGAAGATCTCTGTTGTAAAAAAGCGCAAGTGAGTCAACAGCGAGTGGAAGTCCAAAAATACGATCTTTTTCTTCTGCGTTTCTTGATGTGGTGTAGGAACGGATGACGTCTTCTGCAACCACATCAACATAGTCGTTTCTTAGTGCGCGTTCTGAAATGGTGGGTTCTTCTTGGATCACGCAGATCGTTTCTTTTTTGATGGTGCCACGCGTTTCGCAGTAGGGGATACTTACGGAACTTGGTAGTGGATTGATGAGGCTCTCGTACTCACCGATCCATGTGTTGTGGATGGAGAAGATGTCTGGCCCCTCACCCTCTGCAAAGGCGCGAAGGAGTTCGTCTTCGTATTCCTCGAACCGAAGCTCTCGGTAGCTAAACGAGACGTTGGGGTGGATGGCTCGGTAATCACCCATGATGCTATCCATGGTGTCGCCGTCGTCAAACACACGCCAAACGGTGAGGGTGACAGATTTGTTTGCCGCAAGTTCAGCAGCCGATGGTCCACCACAACCTGTGAGGACAAAAGCGAGAAGAAGGAGTGAAATGTGAAGCGTATAGCGCCCCATAAGCCTAAAGTGATTTTGATTTGAGATAACGTTTGAGATCTTTTCCTACTTCGGGGTGCTTGAGACCCAGCTCGACTTGGGCTTTGAGGAATCCTAGCTTGTTGCCGCAGTCGTAACGTGTCCCTTTGAAGACACATCCGTACAGGGCCTTCCCAGCTTTGATATGGTCAGCGAATGCATCAGCGAGCCTGATTTCTCCATCTTTTCCAGCTCGTACGCTTGGAAGACGTTTGATGATCTCTGGGGTGAGGATCTCTCTTCCGATGTGTACGAGGTTTGAGGGGGCTTTGTCAGCCGGTGGTTTTTCGACAAACTTACTAATCTCCCAAACGCCCTCGTCTACCTCTATGCCATCAATCACTCCGTACTGACTCACATCCTTTTTTGGAACTTCCATGAGTGCTGTAACAGGGTCGCCATACTTTTCATAGACATCCATGAGTTGCCTAAGGGCCGGTTTTCCTTTTCCGTTGTCGATGATGTCATCTCCGAATAGGACGGCAACAGGTTCGTGGGCTTCAACAAATGGAATGGCAGAGAGGACGGCGTGTCCATCACCGAGAGGTTTGGCTTGGCGGACAAAGGCAAATTTCGCCATCTTTCCAATTTTCTTAACGCTCTCAAGCTCTTCTATTTTTTTCTTCTGTTCCAATCGGTATTCAAGTTCGAAGTTGCGATCGAAGTGGTCTTCGATGGCGCGTTTTCCAATGGCAGTGACGAAAATGATTTCTTCAATGCCGCTTGCGACTGCTTCCTCAACGATATATTGAATAACCGGTTTATCCACGACGGCGAGCATTTCCTTTGGCTGTGCTTTTGACGCTGGGAGGAAACGTGTTCCCATTCCCGCAACGGGGATAATAGCTTTTCGAATTTTCATACGTTTGCCTTTAGTATAGCCTAAAACGAGGACAGAAAAAACCGCTCCGTGTGGAGTGGTTGTTATGGAACGCTGTAGGTCTGTGCGATAGATTGGGCTTGCTCGAAACAGTCAACTTGATTGGTGAGAGACCAGGCGCTGCAAACAGTGTTGAGAACTTGATTGAGATCAGCAAGATGAAACACGGCTTGGCTGACAGCCCCTGTTAAACAGTCTTGATCAGAAGGGGAATCTGCGGTGAGGCAGATGCGTTCAACGAGCGCTGGGTCGTCCATGCTGCGCTTCATAAGTTCACTTCCTGCACCAAGGAAGCAGGATTCGCGATCGTCCCCAAGAGCTCCGTCGCACCAATGCATGAGACCTGTGAAGTCGTCTCTGTGTGTGGCAAGGTAGTACGTCGGGGCATAAACAAAGCAGTCGTCGCGGCCGATGGAAGGAGCCTCCTCACAGTAGGTGAATGGGTCGCGTGTTTCGGGAAGCCGATCCTCGCGTGTGGAATCGTCAAGGTTAAAGACCTCCATGTAGACACCATTGACGCATGCTGATGCTTGAAACAAGGAGGGGTACTGCTCACAGTAGATAATGGATTGATCGACATTATTTCCAGAGTAGTACATGAATCCATGTCCAACACCATGGTGACATTCCCAGCTCTGAAGCGTGCCAAGTGTCTCTCCCTTGCAGACTTCTTCCATGGCAGGGAGAATGTCATCAATGGAGCCAAAGTATTGTTCAATCACTCCGTGAAAGTAACCACTGTTACAAATGTCGTCTTGATACGAAATGGCGGCCGCAAAGGTTTCATACTTTAAAAAGGAGGCATAGCCGATTTCGTGCAAGAGTTCATGGCAGTTATCCAAGACAAAAGGTTCTGCCTGCATCAATCGGTCAAGTTCTGTCAGGGCTGCAGTTGGATCTTGCTCTTCTACGAGCTGAACAAGCTGCTCTTCATAGAGGTGAAACGTTTCGTCAAAAGAGGGTTCTGCTTCTGTTGGAACTTGGGTATTTAAGACAGAAGCCTCTGGTTGATTCATCCAAAGCTTCACTCCCACCACAGCGAGTACAAACAAGAGAAACGCAATACCAAGACTAATCTTTGGAGACATAGAAGGCGATGATACCGATAGCAAGGAGGAACAGGCTCCCAAAGATCCAAAGGCGTATGTCTGTGAAGGGGTTCATAGTTTTGAATTCATCTTGAAGGTCCTGTGTGCGCATGATACGCTCCCCGCGCTTATCTTGAGAAGTGGTTGTGAGTAAAGAAGTAATAAGCACAAAAGGATATTGTACCCTTCAAATCGAATGTAAAACGTTCAGGATTGAGTGAGATGCGCCGCTCTGCAGGGAGGAAAGTTCGTGAGACGTGGGCAAATCCCACGTCGAACGAATTTCCGACCGAAGAGCAAGCAGCTCGCCAATCCTGGACGTTTTACCTAGGGAGAGGTGCCAGAGTGGTCGAATGGGACTGACTCGAAATCAGTTGTGCGGGTTCACCCCGTACCGAGGGTTCGAATCCCTCCCTCTCCGCCATAAAAAAATCCGACATCTGTCGGATTTTTTTATTCTCCTTGTTCCAGAATTGATCTCGCAATCTCGATCATCTCTCCGTCTGTGATCTGTGTGCTGGTTCCAGAGAGTGCAATCACGATCTCATTGAGTGGGAAGAAGAGTTGTCGATCGATTTCACATTTTCCTGGGTAGGCATCTGTGCCTTCACCCACACATTGACCAAGTGTGTTGCGTGAAAAAAAGATTCCTTCCACCTCCTCAGAAAGTGTAACGGTTGTGTCTTGCCTGCCGCTTGCGATTGCGAGCTGTTCCTCTATTGAAAGAGGTTTGTAGTCAATCTCTACATAGCGCCAGCCATCTCGGATGTAGACAAGGGCAATTGTTTGTGTGGGAAGGTGTTCATTTGATGTTGTGTAGACACCAATGACTGAAAGTTCTGCGCCGAATATTTGTGTGGGAAGGGTGAGTGGAATATTTGTGTATTGAGAGGCCAAGGATGGTTCATCCAGCTCAAAGAGTCCGTCTGCTTGAGCAAGCATGGGGATCGTGACGTGGCGCTCAGGGGTCCCAAGGAGTTGCATTATGCCTGCTGCGAGGAGGATGATTCCAGCTACTGGAAGCACAAGACCTGATCGGTCGAATCCTGTTTTTGCGGGATGATCCGTCTGGTTTTTGCTCCTGAATTTTTTAACGAGTTTTCGGGCGAGCATAGGTTGAGAGGGTGATAGCAATCATGAGCCAAGTTAAAAGAGAGAGATCATTTTTAAAGTAAGGCACATCGACAAGGCCATGGATCGTCATTTCAAGAAGGACGAATAGGGCGATTATTTGAGCACGGCTTGGTTTTTGCCTTGCTGTTTGAATGAGGATGAATCCAAGAAGTCCAAACGCCACCACGCCGAGGAGACCCAGCTCAACCCAGATGTTCAAAAGGATATTGTGAGGGTACTGGAAGATTTCGTACTCCGTTGCCTCGTGGTATGGAGCAAGAGCCGTTGGGTATCCAGAAAGGCCGGCGCCAAGAAGCCAGTGGTTTTTTAAGAGTTCAGCGGTCTCTGTCCATTGTGATCGGCGCACCTCTCCTGAGTAGTCATGGAGCGTTAATTTTTGAAACAGAGCGGGTGTAAGTGTTGTGATGAGGATCAGGATTGTTGTCGCTGCCAAAGAAGCGATACGAGTCTTTTTATGCGTGAGTCCTGCGATGATAAACGTGGCGACAAGGGCCACAAGTGCTGCTTCTGATTGAGCGGCAATCACGGCAATGAGCGAGAGGGTCGAGGCGCTGATCCAAAAGATTCGTTCCCACCCTTTTGTGATCACAACTGAGAGGGTTCCGATAACAATTATTGGTCCCAAGAAAAGTCCTACGGCATTCGGATAGTCAAAGAGAGAAGTAATACGACGCTCAATATCCCACGGAACAGGAATGCCCATACCTGTGATCCACTGGATCACACCAACAAGAGAGATCACGAGCGCACTGACGCCAAGAGCTAGGAATAATTCCTTAACGCGAACCTGTTTAGTGAAGATCATTTCCCGAATAACAAGCATCAAGAGGATAGGTTCAATGAAAAAGGCCTTCCATACTCCAAGGGCTGCCATGACGTTGGGTGCGACAAAGACGGAGAGCGTGGCAGCTGCCACGATGAGAAGAAGACTCAGTCCAAAGAAGTTGTTCAGGTCACGAAAAGGGAGTTTGCGCACTCGGAGCAGCCAAGCGAGCAGGAAGACAAGCCCCATGAGTTCAAGGAGTGTGGTTGGGACGCCCAGTAGTTCTGTGCGCAGCAAGTAGGCAGGAAGAGAAGCAACAAGAACAAGGAGACCGTTTTTTGGGTTGTTGTAGGTGATGAGTCCAAGTGCAAGAGCGATGATCACTAAGAGTAGGGTCATACCGTTGGTTTTTTCAAAAGAGCGTTGAGTTCATTCACACTTACAGCCTTAAGGGCAAAAAGAGCGATGACATAAACCACTCCACCAATAAGGACCATAAGAATCACATGGAGCCCACTCAAAGGAAGAAGGACGAGGTACATGATTCCACCAGCAAGAAGTGCTTTCCCGGTAACCATAAGGTTTGGGAGTGCGCCAGATGTTTTGTAAACGACGAGAAAGGTAAGGAAGGCAATGATCGCTTCTGAAACCAAGGTCACCCACACAGCACCCCACATGCCGTAGTCTGGAATGAGCCAAAGGTATCCTGCGATTGCAATGATGGCGACGAAGATATAGCCCCAGGTCATGAGACGTTGCTTATTAAGGGCAACGACGAGATGCCCCCAGAGGGCCCCAAGAAAGACGCCAATCAGGGCCACAATCAAGAGGGCTAAGACGGGGCCAGAGGCAGCAAATTCGTTTCCAGCAATGAGGATAGTGAGGTCTGTTGAAACAAGTTGGGCACCAATGACGACAGGGATGACGGCGATCATAAACAGGTCAAAGGTGCGTGCAACATGCCGACGAAAGTCTTGCTTGCGCCCTGAACTCCATGCGGCAACAAGTGATGGGAGCACGAGCCCCATGAACATGGTTGGGAGCACGGTCATGACATCAATAATGCGGTAAGCCACACCATAGAGCCCCACTTCTGTTTGTTCTCGGAAGTAGGCGAGGAATAGGATGTCACCCTTTAAGTACAGCAGGTTAAAGATAATAGAGATTGCGATCGGCCATGAGCGTGAAAGAATGTGTTTCCAGAAAGAGAGTTCAAAGAGTGGGTGGACACGCACAAATGGCTCAGCCAGTTTTATCATGGCAATGAGCCAGATTGCATTTGCCACAACAGACACAGCAACCATTTCAACCACGCCGGGGCTTAGATAGGCAGCCAAACCGATGAGGATCACCAAGACGGCGCGATTCAGAAGTTCAGCAACCGCCGCACGCCAAAGATTTTCATGTTTTTGAAAAATTCCAACCAGCATGGTGGCACCTCCCATAAAAAAGTAGGCAAGTGCGCCAACCAAAACAGCTTGTTGAATTGTTGATGACCAAGGGAAGGCGAGAACGCTTAACGGTGCCAAACTAAAGAGAAGAAAACCCGAAACAAGTCTCAGCCCAAAGAAATTTCCGACCACACGATCTTCATCTACACCTTTTTCCGAGATCATGACGATGAGTGTGAGCGTTAGGCCAAAATCAACCACCACACCAAACATCTGGAGATAGGTCACGGCTGTTGTGTATTCACCAAAAGCTTCCGCACCAAGTGATCGCGTGATGATCGCAACAACAATGAGCCCGATCACAACAGAAAGGGCTTTCCCAACGAGCTGAATAGAAAAATTTGAGGCAAGTGAACGACTGGAAATCATATTGGATCCAAGTTTATCACGAATATCTGATTGACGACGAGCCAAAAAAATGCTATGCTTGAATTACAAATTATGAATTTTCTTTCTAGAGATACCCATGCGTCTCGGGGGAAGACCGCACATTGGAAGTTGGTTTCGGTTTCCCTATTCCTTGCACTCGCAGGGCTTTTTTTGTTCACAGGTAGTGCGTCTGCCGCCTCGCTTAAAGGATTTGAGGCACTTCAAGTCAGTGCTCCTAAACAAGGGTTTACGATTGCTCCCGGTTCCACAGAGGAGGTGACGGTTGAGTTTCAAAATACGGGTGAAAAAACTTGGGTGAGTAGCGGTTCGTCATACGTCTCCGTTTATACTTATGATCCCAAGTACCGTCACAGTGATTTTGAAGCAACAGACTGGTCTGATTGGACACAGGCAGCAACGCTTGATGGGGGTTCTGTTGCGCCTGGAAGTATTGGGCGCATCACACTCACACTTACAGCACCAACAAAGGAAGGACAATACGAAGAAACATTCCATTTAGCGGCCGAGGATACGGCTTGGATTCCAGGTGGTGAGTTTACGCTCGTCATTAATGTGAGCGATGAGGCAGTCACGCCTGTAGCAACGACGCCGGCGCAAGACGAAGATGTATCCACGACACAAACAGAAGGTCTCTCAGCCATGCTGCTTCTCCGTTCGTCCAAGAATGTTGTTGCAGCTGGTGGTGAGGAAGTTACCTATACCGTTGGGATAAAAAATACAGGAACGATTGCGTGGGGATCGAGAGGGATTGTTACTTCTGATCTTGCTGTTGCTTCTACAGACACGTCTCATGTTTCTTGGGTCTCTTCGACACAATTAGTCATGAATGATTCTGGAACAGTGAATCCAGGAGGGCTCGAGTTTTTCAAATTTACGTTTACGGCCCCATCAAGCAAGGGAGCACACACCGTGCGTTACTATTTGTCTGCAAACGAGACGGTGATTCCAGATTTTTATATTGATATTCCTGTTGAAGTGACAAGCGGAGCAAAAGATGTCATCGATGATCCTATTACGATCGACGATGACGCAGCGAGCGGACACAATGTCATTGACGAACCCCTTTTACGTGTCGCTGTTTTGATCGTCGACGAGGAAACGGATTGGCAGGTGGAGATTAGTTGTGACAGTGACTGGCGAATCAAGGATAGTGAGGGGGGGCTCTTAGGAGTTATGGAGGCAGGAGAGATGGTGCGTGCGTTTTATAAGAATCAACGCTATTACTTTAATCGTGGGAGTGCGCTAGAAGAGACCTATAAGCACCTCCTCTTTTTGCCAGAGGACGAGGATGCTATTTGTACAATTGAGAATTTTGACCAGCGTGAGACGCGAAGTGCATCACGGGCATATAACCGCTATCACGGAAGTTTGGAACTTCGGAACAATACGATTGACGACAACACCTATGTGATCAACGAGCTTCGCATGTCAGATTACCTTTCAGGACTTGCGGAAACGTCCGATTACTCACATCAGGAGTTTAAAAAAGCATTGATCGTTGCTGCACGCACCTACGCCATGTACAACTTTGAGCGTGCAAAGGGTGGGGAGAGTAGTACGAAACATGGAGGGAAGGGATTCCACATTGTTGGATGGCCAGATGATCAGTACTACCAAGGATACGACTACGAAGTTCAGCACCCATCTATTCGTGACGCCGTTGAAGATACCTATGGGGTTACGGTGAACTGGTTTGATCCAGAGGATGGTGATTACCGCACGGCAATTACTCCATACTTTTCTCGATCGGATGGGCGCACCAGAAGTTTTGCCGAGGTTTGGTACAACGAGGTTGATTGGCTTCAGTCAGTTGATGCACCATGCGATGCAGAACGTGGGTACACGCTTTGGGGACACGGTGTAGGAATGAGTGCTACCGAGGCTCTTTGTATGGCTGATGAGGGGGAAACGTGGGATGACATTTTGCATTACTTTTATACCGATATTGAACTGTTTCAGCGATGGGAATAATCATCATGTTATGAATCATGAGGGAGAAAAACGTGGATTTGAACAGCAAGCACGTGAGATGCTTGCGAAGGCCCGCACGACAGACGACTGGTTTGCTGTCTCACAGGTAGAACGATTTGTCCCCCTTGATTTGTCTGAGGCGGAACGTGAAAAAGTATCACAAGCCGCTCGAGCACTTTTTGCTGTCAGTACACTTGGACAGCATCCACGGTTTTTAAACAAGGAGGGTTGTGTGGATTTTTCCAGAACAGTAAATGTCGTGAAGGAGACCGTTCGAGATCTTCAAGTCGTTCGGTCTCACTTATACGATTCACCGGAGAAGCAACGAAGAGGTGAAATGAATCCAGAAGTCGAAGCTAAGGAGGTTATGCTTCAGGAAACATTAGCCGCCATTGCTAAAGTATACGATTTCCAAGTTGGGGCCTTTTGTCAGGCGGTTGATAACCAGACACGCCAGTCAACACGACGTGATGTTGTGTTCGAACATCTTATTAAGGAGCTTTCTGATCGGGATCCAGGAGACCTTTTTGTAAAAGCAGGTGTTTTTTTAAAAGAAAGCAAAAAATAGAAAGGGGCATGAATCATTTTTTTCTTCTTACAAAATTTCTTTTTTTAATCATCGCCACATTTCCTGCGGCAGTTTTGGCAGAGGACGATGCTTTGCGTGAGGTGTATGAAACGCGCGGCGATCTCCAAGCGGCTTTTGATGCTGACTCTTGGCGTGCGGTGCCGGGGACAGCCTCTGGTTTCTTGCTCGATCTAGAAGACTGGGCCAGGCAGTATGGGTGGGCTGAGCACGAAGAGTTGCGATCCTATGGACCAGAAGACGGGGATGGGGTGCCTGTGCGTGTGGATTTAAGCGAGATTGAATCTGAGATTGCTGTTGAGGCCTATGTTGTGATGGATCGATCTACTGGACAAATTCTCACGGTCAAAAATGAAAATAAGCCATGGCCGATTGCATCACTCACAAAGCTCATGACGGCGAATGTGGTGCTCGATTACACTGTGTCCATGTCACAGATTGCGGACGTGAGAAACAGCGACAATGTTGGTGGGGCACGGCTGTATGTTGAGGATGGGGATACGTTCAGTGTGGAGGATTTGTTCTACTCCACCCTTGTGGCTTCAGCTAACAATGCTGCGAATGCCCTTTCGAGGACCGCAGGTCTTTCCCAGTCATCCTTTCTTGATGAGATGAATCTTCGAGCGGGAGAGTTAGGTCTCACTCAAACACACTTTGTGGATCCAACGGGCATCGAGCTCGGCAACGTTTCAACAGCTCGAGAGATGACACGGCTCGCTCAAGATATTTTTGCTCGCGATGAAGTACGCCGGTTCACAACTACAGCCACACGGTATGTGGACGTCATTTCACAAGGAACGACAAAGAAGCTCACGAATACAAATTGGATGCTCTGGAAGCCTGAATATGATGATGTTTATGTCACAGGCGGAAAGACAGGGTACTTGATTGAGAGTGGGTGGAATCTCGTGGTTTCACTCAGGTCTGATGTGGGTGATACCGATCGTGAACTCCTCATTGTTGTCTTTGGAGCCGGGTCACGCGGAGAATCGTTTGAGACGGCAAACAGGCTTGCAGATTGGGCTTGGGAGGTCTATGACTGGCAACAGCAAAGTTGAGAAAACTTAAAACAGGGCTGAGCCCTGTTTTTTAGTCTACGATTTTTGCTTTTCCCTTCCTCCCTCCAGCTCCCAGTCGACTCATTCGTTGTTTATCCTCCTCGACCAATTGATTGATTTGCTCCTTTACGTTTTCAGGGTTGTCAATATTTTTGAAATGAAAGCGGCCTTTGCTTCCTGCTGTTTGGACAAACACGTTTCCATACGTGAAGACCGTTTGAAGGATTCCACGGATTTCAGCGGTCGTGTCTTGGACGGCGGCAAGATCCAGTTCAGAAGCTGTACGATGGAAGAGACCTTCTTGCTCGATATTGATGATACGTTCGTTCGTGACAATCCACGTGTCGAGGTAGTAATCCGTGAATTCTAGAAAGGCAAAAAGCCAGATGGAGAGAAAGTAGATGCTACCAACAATGACGATCAGCGGGCCAAGAACAGGTGTCTCCATCCATGAGGACACCGTGCTTTCCCAGTAGTACCAGCCGAGCGCTAGCGGGGTTCCTGTTAGAACAAGGAACGCAACGACAATCGTTAGAATCGCAAACCAATGTCTTCGCATGAACAGGATGACATGCTCGTCTGTTCGTTGGTTTGGAAGGTGGTTAAGTCGCATCATAGGGCTGGGAAAAGATCTTCATTGTAATATTCACTCGCCCCTTCAAGGGTGATGGGTGTGGTCCAATCGTACTCAGCCAGAAGAAAAAAAGAGCCGCCAACTAAGAGGATGGTCCCACAGGTAAAAACGGTTACGATCACGTAAAGACCAAACCCATAGATACCGTATTTCACCAGGTGGTAGATGTTGAAGAGGCTATAGAGAATATAAAACAACATGTACGCACCAAAGACGATGAGGAAGATCGAGATGGAGATGCTCAGGTTCGGAAGTTCGAACATAGTAAAGATATTGTATCACAAAACCCCCATGTTCATGGGGGTTTATTTTTCTACTGAATGTCACCTCCTACAGTTGCTCCATTTCCGCTTACTGATCCATCATTTGGGTTAACGGCATCTTCGACAGATCCATTTGGTTGGCCTTCTGGTGGTGTGTCTGTGGGTTTGCACTCGCGTAGGCATCCATCTAATTGACCTTGGCAATTAGATCCTGCTGCTGTGCCGTTTGCTTGGCATTGGTCAAACGTTCCACGACAGACATCTTCACAGGACTCTTCTGTGGTTCCATTTCCATTTGGGGCATTTGGATCTTTTTGTTCAGAACTTCCTTCGGGCTTGTTTTTGTCTTCAGGTTTATCGGTAGAACTTGTTCTCAAGTCGTCACACCAAAGTTGGCATTCGTTCAAACAACCATATTCACGTCCTGAACAATCCAATCGAAGAGAGGAGTTAGTGGCCAGATCTGCCTCACAACTTTCTCTTTCAGTGCGGCAAGAATCTGCACAACTATTATCAATATTCATTGGCGCAAACAGTGGGTCGCATTCACACATGCAGGCAGCACCTTTATCCAAACAAACTTCTTCTGATTCTCCAGAAGCAATGCATGAGTCAAACGATACCTTGCATTGATCTGTGCACTGGTCAGAGGAGTCCTTTGGGGGTTCGTTGACTGGAGGTTCTTGTGGGGGGAGACATTCACCAAGACAGGCGCCTGCGTTTTGATCACAAAAAACTCCATCGTTTCCGTCTTTAAGACACTGCTCTCGTTCCTCAGCACATTCGCTGAAGCAGTCGCATTGTTCGGCTGCGGCATCGGCAACAGCATTTGCCGATTGATAATCAAGCTTCACAAAACCTGATGCGTAGCCGAGGGCACCAAGACCCCCGAGGATCAGCATAGCCACCACGACTTTTGTGCCGACAGAAACTTCTGTGGTCACTTGAGTTTGTTGAGACATAAAATAAGTTCAAAAAGTTATTACCTTTAGTATAGCATGTTATGAACGTTTCTTGTTCCATTGATCCACAACTTCTTGAATAGCCTCGGTTGTCACTTTGGGGAGGGTTTCGGTTCGGGTGGCAAGCGCTTCCGTTTTATCGAGTTGTTTGAGGTGCCGCGCAAGGGCACGTTCGGCCTTTTCAATCTCGAGTTCATTTGGAAACTCTTCACCCAATTCTTCCAATTCATTGATCACATCTTTGAGACGTTTCTTTTCGCGTTCAATCCGTTCGGAGATCTGCCCTTCCGTGAGTCCTTGTTCTTTTAGATCTGCGTGTGAGAACGTCGCTTCAATTGAGACTTTTGCTGCCGCTTCATCAATGAGATCCAAGGCTTTGTCTGGGAGGAATCGGTCTTTAATAGATTGGGAGAGGGTGATAGCACTTCTGAGTGTTTCATCTGGAATCTCAACTCCATGGAAGGTCTCATAGACCTGTTTGATCCCACGAAGAATTGCGAATGAGTCCTCTTCCGTTGGTTCTCCAACAAAGACAGGTTGAAATCGTCGATTGAGAGCGTCGTCCGGTTTGATGAATTGTTCGTACTCCTTCCACGTGGTAGCACCGACCGCTTGGAGGTCACCGCGTGCGAGTGCTGGTTTGAGAATATCCGAGACATTCATCGAACCCTCTGCTCCCGAAGCCTGTTCGATCATGTGAATTTCGTCGATGAAAAGAACGATTTGTCGTCCCATGGATTCAATCTCAGACGTGAGTTGCTGCATGCGTTTTTCAAATTCTCCACGGTACTTGGTTCCAGAAATCATGCCCGTTAAGTCGAGAGCGAGCACACGCTTTCCTTTGAGTGTGTTCGGGACATACCCTTTATGAATACGACGTGCAAGTCCTTCAATGATGGCTGTTTTTCCAACGCCGGGTTCACCAAGGAGAAGTGGATTGTTTTTTCTGCGACGTGAAAGAATGTGAACGACACGTTCAATTTCTTCTTCGCGGCCAATCACAGGGTCCAAGGTTCCTTTTGTTGCATCTTGTGTGAGGTCACGGGTATAGGTTTGAAGCATGGAAGAACCTACACCTCTGATTGAGGACGACTTGCCTCCACGCTTGGATCGATCCCAGAGCATGGCGGCACCAATAAGGAGAACGATTCCAATGATGGCGGTTGGAGAAAAAGATTCCATAGAGAGCTAGTTATCGCGAAGATGTTTATAGGCGTGCTCGGTCACAACGCGACCACGAGGCGTGCGCTCAAGAAAGCCGATTTGGATCAGAAAAGGTTCGTGGACGTCTTCGATGGTCTGGACTTCTTCTTGGGTGGCGGCGGCGATCGTGGTGAGGCCGACAGGCCCCCCGCCAAATTTTTCAATGATCGCAGTAAGAATGCGGCGATCTGTCTGATCAAGCCCTGCATGGTCCACTTGAAGCATTTCAAGGGCTGATCGGCAGACAGATTCACTCACATGACCATCAGCCCTCACCTCGGCATAGTCTCGCACGCGTTTCAGGAGCCTGTTTGAAATACGTGGGGTTCGACGTGAGCGGTGGGCAAGGAGCTCTACAGCAGGTGTGTCGATGGATACATTCAAGAGCCTTGCACTGCGTTCAACAATTTGAGCGATATGATTGTTTTCATAAAAGTTGAGATGGAAGGTTGCTCCAAACCGATCTCGCAGTGGGGATGTGAGAAGTGAAAGGCGCGTGGTGGCACCAATAATCGTGAACTTCTCTAAGTTTAATCGAAGGGTTCGTGCAGTTGGACCTTTTCCTACAATGATGTCGAGGGCACAGTCTTCCATGGCAGGGTAGAGGACTTCTTCAATCGTTTTGTTCATTCGATGAATTTCGTCGATGAACAAGACATCCCCACGGCCTAGATTTGAGAGGATAGCAGCAAGATCTCCTACACGCTCAAGAGCCGGTCCAGACGTCACGCGAATTTGGGAGCCGAGCTCATGCGCAATGATATGTGCCAAGGTTGTTTTTCCAAGACCGGGATTACCATAAAGGAGAACATGCTCAATCGGTTCTTCGCGTTTTTTGGCCGCTTCAATAAAAATAGACAGGTTTTCTTTGATCTCGTCCTGTCCAACAAATTCTTGTAGGTTTTGTGGGCGCAAGCCAACCTCAAACTGCCGTTCTTCACCAGTGGACCCCTCAGTGACAACGCGGTCTTGTGGAATGTTCTCTTCTTCTCGTTCAATCATAGCGCTTTCATTATGAGAGAGAATGGGTTCAGGGGCAAGCACAAAAAAACACCCCAGTCCTGCGTGGGTTGGGGTGTTCCGTTATGCGCACAGACTATGCGCGAGTCAGGGCTTCCTCAATACTGCATCCTTGGAGGATAAGTTCGTAGTATCGAACTGGTTTGATTGAGGATCTGCCCTTCACCTCTTGGTACAAGGCGAAGAGCACCGCATCTCCTCGTGAAATCTGGTCGCTCAAGCTGGGTGTGTTGTGGCCACAGCTGAAGCTACCCACCGTTCCACTCAGCGCTCTTTCGAACCGTTGGTCAACGGTTCGATTCTCCGCACACCAAATTGAAGACATGGCGGTTCGAAGCGCATCCATAGCGGAACGATCATGCCAGAAGACTTCTCGGTCGAAATCCAAGCAGTCGAACGGTATCTTCTTTGCACGCATTTCTCTTGAGAATTGACGGAGTGCTGTGTAGCGCTCCTTCTGGGTCTGGCACCATCGCTCGGCATTTGCTCGGGAGCTGAACGCTGCTATGTGCCACGGCACACTCTTAAACCCCTTGTGGTGATCAAGAGGGAACTTTCCAGTTTTTGTGTAACAGATGCCGCGCCACACACCGTTGTGAATGACTGAGATTCGACTACCACTTACTGGGATACGGAAACGTACCCAGGCGCAGTCTTTTTCTGTGTGCCACTGTCCATCCCGCGGAACTTCCAGCACATAGGTGAACGGATCATTTATCCAGACACTCAATGTGATGCCAGAGTGCACAACCGCGATGAAGATTGAACGAGAAGACATGATGACTCTCCATGGGGGGGATTTAGGTTGTCTAGACAACGTGGAAAGATACATCAATCTCCCCATTTTCTCAACAGAGGAAAGGACTTGTTTACTTAGTATATTGATAAATAAACTCAAATCTGTTAGAATATTTAACAATATGGATGCAGCACTACTTAGAACTATTGGGGACGTTGGTCTATCCCTTAAAGAATCAAGGGTTTTTTTGGGACTTCTCGAGCTCGGAAGTGGAAATGCAGCTCAGGTAGCCAAAGTTGCAGAACTCAATCGTTCAACGGCTTACCTTTTGTTGGAGGATCTGGTTCGTCGAGGTTTTGTTGTTTACGTGCCTCATGCAAAAGTGAAGAGATACATGCCGGTTGATCCAGTTAAGCTTGTGCAGATAGCTCGAGAGCGTGCGGAGAATCTGAAATTCATGCTCCCGCTTCTTCAGTCGGTTTTTGTTGGAGGCACTAAGAGGCCTCGTGTTGAAATTCATGAGGGGAAAGAAGCTGTGCTTTCTGTGTTTTCGTCTTTTGGTGCAGCAAAGAATGCATTTTATATTTCGTCTTTTAATCATTTACGCGAGTTATTTGGAGAGACGATTGATCATTGGGTTGAATCGGCACAACGCGGAGAGACAAAAACACAAACACGACAGTTGCTTGTTCGTGATGTAGAAGCGGAGAAATTTCATGAGGGTGTTGCAGGTATTGATCAATGGGAAACACGATTTTTGCCTGAAGATTTTTCTATTGAAATGGATTTGGCGATTGTGGATGATGTTGTCGGAATCACACACTTTGATCCTCTGTATTCCGTTGTGATTCGGTCTAAACCCCTAGCCGATTCTTTGCTTTCATTATTCGAGTTGATCTGGTTGCAAGGTAAGTAGTCATCGCAACAATAAAATCCACTCATGATATGGGTGGATTTTGTGTTATGAGTTGAAAGGTTTTTCTATTCCGACTTTGCATCGTCGCAGTCCGTGATGCTCACGGATGTGCTGAGTACATCATCTGGCTGATTGAATGTATAGGTATAGTTCATGTTGATGCCAGTCTCAAGAAGGGTGCGTGTTTCAGGGGTGGTGCAGCCCTGTTCGATGAGTGATAGGGAAAGGAGTTCATCGGTGAGTCCGAGCATTTGAGAGTCTGCGATTATTTGATAGTGGTAGCGAATTGCCTCTGGTTCGGCGGTGATATCAGTCCACGTTGTGTATTCATCGATTGTCATTGGAAGTTCGACGTTCAACTTGATCGCCGCAACGGTTTCAGCGATTACCTGCTCGAGTTCTGGAGAAGTTGTTGTTTCAGAGTTTCCAAAGTTGCTCTTTATCAAAAAAATGCTGACGATCATGATTGTCACAAAGACGATGAGACCGATCACGAGTTGGGTTCCTGTGGATTTTAGATTCATAGGTGTTTCAATGGTGGGCCGGGCGGGAATTGAACCCGCACAGGGTTGCCCCCAAGGGAGTTTAAGTCCCTCGCGTCTACCGGTTCCGCCACCGGCCCACGGGCCTGAGCGTAGCAAAAAAAGATACAAAAAACAACGTATGAGAAAACCCCGCCATGAGCAGGGTTGCGTCTACCGTTTCGCTTCGATTAGTCGTATGATTTGCCCAGCTGTCCAATAGCCGAGGGTTTCGCCAATGACAGCGAGGCTTGGCGCGATGACATATCCAATGAGACCAATCCCAGCAATCGCACAGAGGAACGCATGTGTGGCTTGCGCGTGGCCGTGTAGCGTCTGAGCGTAGCCGATCATGGCACCACCAAGAAAAATCAGAACGAGCCGTGGAAGGATGAACCTTATGAATGCCTTCATGAGACCTCCAGGGCAGGGAGATTAGATCAAGTTCCTTTTTTCTGCAAGGCTCGAAAGAGACGACGCCGTTCTTTCATTGAAGCACGAGTCTGTGCGGGAACGTGCTCTGTAGCGTAGCTGTAGCTGATAGGGGCTAGTTCAACTAGATGGCGTTGAATAAATGTGAGTGCTCGTTTCGGTTCAAGTTTGTAGGCTTCCCTCAGTTGCCATCCAACCGCTTTTTGGACGTAGGGGTTCTTGTGTGTGATAAGCGGTTCAATCAGTTCGAAAACGGTTTTGAGTGATGGGGCGTTTCGGTTCCGGCTTGCATAGTAGATGGTGGAGACAATGGACGCACGCTTGTGCCATGGGTTCTTGGACTTATTCCATGCACGCAGAGTCGGTTCGACAAGTGTTGGATGCTGTTCGTAAAAAAATGAATAGAGCTGACAGAGAGCGTCAGCATGTTCCCAGTTTTCAATGCGGTTTACCCAGCCCTTCATTGTCTTCCAATGGGTTGGGTCAAGAAGATTGCGATTGCGTCTATAATAAAAGAGAGGAAGATACATCACCTCATGGATGTCTGTCGTGTTCCAGATGTGGGTCCATGTTTCGAGAATTGATTTTGATGGCTCCTGATAAAAGGAGAAACCAGTGTGTTCCAGTTTCTGTATCACTGGCAGGCGAAGACCTAGGACGTTCAGTTTCGTTGTTTTTTCACGAAAAGCTTTGTAGTGATGATCAGAAATAACGTGTGACTGAAGAGCCTTCGTTACTTCATTTAGTGGAGTTCTCATAGTTGTGAAAGTATAGCAGGGACACTTGTCAGCTGTGTATGCGAGTGCTATATTGGCGATCGACTGATGCGGTAGTAGCTCAGTTGGTAGAGCGCTTCCTTGCCAAGGAAGAGGTCGCCGGTTCGAATCCGGTCTACCGCTCCATAAAAACACCCCAGCAGTTGCTGGGGTGTTTTTAGATTCCCTGGCTCATCATGAGCCCTGCTCGTGCGATACGTTCTGTGTTTATCTCCACTTTCTTTCCAAGATCATCGAATCCCCGCTTGGTTGTGCGAGCAAGGTCTTCCATCTCTGTTTCTAGATTGTCTAGACGGTTATCAATTCGATCAAATCGTTCGTCTACTCGATCAAAACGTCCATTCATTGCATGAAGGATTTCCTTAATGTCATTGATGTCTGTTTTGGTGGCGACGTCATTCATACTGTTTGTAGTTTAACATGAAACAAATAGCCCGGGGACTCCCCAGTACCCAGGCTATCAATAGTTCACTGTTGGTTATCCAGCACTTACCCCATCTTCTTCTCGGGCCTTTTTAAACGCCCATCCAGCACCAGAGCGTGAGCCGATTTTGAATTGCTCACGCGCAGTTGTGACGACGAAGTCACGAAAGGCGTGCGTTTGGACTTCGTCGAGGCCAAACTGTTCAGAGAGTGAATTGATTTTATCTTGAAGGGCTTGGAACCAGTTGTTCTTTTTCTCTTCGTTCATATGGTTGTGTAATTAAGGATGCGACATATTCTCCAAGCAAGAGGGAAATTGTCGGAGAGATGCCATAGGCAAAGGCTTTTTGTTCGACACGGCGCTGTAGTTCCCTCACTGTGATTTTGGGTCCACTCATAGGGTTACGCCGCAATTTGGCGCTTACGTTGTGGGTAATAGTGACGCAGTGCCAAGAGTCCCAAGGCGGCCATCGTTGTGAGTAGTAAGAGGTAACCCATTTGGGACTGACTATCTGTATCACCTGATCCACTTATGTAGGCCGCGCTCGTAACAATCTCCTCTGTTTCCTCCTCGACGTTCATGGTGATGTCATCTTGAGAGCGGGGTCTGATTCTGAGCTCCCCGTTTGAGCTTGTGAGGATGCCCGTGATGGTTACATGACTCCCGTAGGTGAATTGTTCGCTACTGACTGCGGGACTTGTGTTGAGATAGATTACGAGTTCTTTCCCGTCATCTTCTAGGATAACTTTGTTTGAGGCTCGAGACTGCACGATCCCTTCTGTGCTGACAAGCTGTCCTACAAATGATTCATTTATTTCAGCGAGAGATAGCTCAGGAATAAAGGTGGCGACCGCTTGCGCAACATCCAGTTCTGATCCAGAAGCGATTTTAATGCGTCGTTCCCCGTAGGACGTTGAGAGCGTTCCCGTAAATGAGATGCGATCACCAACGTTCAGTTCTGGAAACTGGCCATCGTGCTTATAGACTTGAATCCCACCGGTTTCATCTTGAATATAGATGTACTGGCTTGCAAAGGCTCCGGGCACGACCGTGACCATGCCACTGATCTTGGCCTGTTGGTCATCTTTAAGCGCTCTTGCTTCCGCAATACTCATTGTTGCCATCGCATTGGTGCTTGTATAGCTCACATGCACAACAGATGAAGAGGACGATGGAGCGGAAGATGTTGAGCTCGTTTGTGTCTGCGTTTTTTGTCCACTCCAGATCCAGGTTCCATCGACAAAATTGTACGTTGCTCCCTGTGCTGCCTGGCCATAGGTCACTTGGTCTACCAGTGTTCCGTCTGGAGCAAACAGTTGAAGCGTATCACCAGCATTATTCAGTGCCAGCTTTGTTACAGGGCGCATAAGCGTCAAAGAGTCTCCAGCTTCGATGCTTAGATCTGTTCCCGTGTAGCGGTCTGTAGATCCATCCTCGATGACCCAACCAGACAGACTGACAGGCTCGTCACCGGTATTAGTGATGACCATATATTCTTCTTCGGCATCCGAACCTGCTGTGTTTGGATAGAGCTTTGAGAAATTTAGGGTCATTGGGACTTGAGTGGTTTCCTCGATTTCCACGACAACTTCTTCTGCCGTTTCCTCTTCTACAGATTCCTCCTGTGTTTCCGTGGACTCCTCCTGATCTTGTGGGGCGATATTGTACGTTCCTGGTGTTGGTTCAGGGCTAATGGTCATGACTCCTTCAATGAGCGCAAGACTCTCGCCTTTTGCGGGCGCAGGGACTTCGCCTGTGCCATAGGTAAGTGAGTCGATGAGTGCACTCGTGCCATCAAAGAGAGAGATCGTGTCTCCATCGTTGTTGAGCTGTCCTTTTGGCTTGGTGATGATCAAGGATTCACCATCTAAAAGTACAGCCTCTTGAAGTGCGGTTGCACGATCTGTTGCATCTGTGATTTTCCAACCATGTGTCTCAACGACTGCCCCGCTGACATTCTGGAGCTCGATCCACTCAACATCATCTTCAAGAGGGTTGCTTACAAATTCACTAATCACCACGGACCCGACGGGATAGGAGTCATACGTCTGTGCTTCCTCCTCGCCTACGTCTTCTATAGATGTTTGTTCGTCGTTCGTTTCTGTTTCCTCTGAGACGCTTTCATCCTCTTGATCTGCCAGTGTCTCTTCGACGTCCTCATCATCAGCATCTTCTTCCACGATCACTTCTTCTACCGTTTCAACGACATCTTCTTCTGCGGCCACGACATCACTAATAATGTTCGTGGTTCCGCTTGTCGGTTCTGTTGTGTGCACCCAAGTCCCTGAATCATCTCGAGCAGCAGCAGAACCCTTTGGGGGTGCGCTGAGCTCTTCAGATCCATACGTGACGGTGTCGACAACATTGCTCTCAGGATTCAGGAGAGAGATGACGTCCCCATCATTGTTGAGTTTTCCCGCAGGCTTTTCGATGACGAAAAAGGCTCCTGCTTCGATGTCACCTGCTTCGATGAGCGTTGCTTTACCGGTTTCATCCGTGACGGACCATCCCACAAGGCTTGTGGCCGTGTCCGAATCGTTAAAGAGCTCGATCCATTCCACACCATCTTCTTTTGGGTCAGAAACAAATTCATTCAAGATGACGGATGTGGCCGACGTTGAAGACTCTGTTGGTTCAGTGACCACTTCATCCTCAGATGGTGTCACTTCCTCCGCTAAAACCTCCCCCTCCTCTTCCTCAACAGGCTCTTCGACAGACTCGATGAACGCCACATCAACGAATCCCGGAGTTCCCAGATCCTCGATTGCGTCCTTGAATCCAGCTGAGCTGGTTGCATCCGTCCAAACAGATGCGTTCGAGCCACTCACACTTACGTCCACTCGGACCATGGATCGGTATCGTCCGTCAGAAGTGTCTGCAGTGCTGCCAGATCCTCCAGCGAAAGGGGCGCCTCCATCTCCTGCAGAATCGATCTCGGTACCACCACTGTTGTAGAGATGTAGAGCGAATCCTTCATTTGAGAGGGAGAGGGTTGCGGTGACCTGGTGAGGGTCGATGAGAAGGGCGGCGTTTTCGTGTGTTTGGGCATAGTTCGCGATTAAGTAAGTAGAATGGGGTTCGACGGATGTTCCTTCTGGAATCACGAGATCTGATCCTCCTGAGCCCCCACCAGAGAGGTACCAACTAGAGAGATCAACCGGGTCGCTGCTTACATTAGTAAGCTCGATCCATTCGTCAGAACTCGAGAGCGATGATCCGGCCCACGCGACTTCTGAAATGACGACGGTGGGTGTAGAGGCCATGGTTCTGATAGGAAGTGCCACAGCAGTGGCAAGCATAACCATGGCTAACCAGTATTTATTGAATAGCATCATAAGATGATTTTAATTGTGTTGGGTGCTTTGCAAAGACGCGCGCGACAACAAAAAGAACCCCCCGCTGGCTACACAAAAAACGTGCAGCACAGGTTGGGGAGTTCTTTTCGCTTGTAGGTTCATGACATCAGATTTGTTTGTATGCGTCAAGGGGATACATGGGGATAGTTCATTAACGTATTGAAAACACCCGCATACGTGGCGGGTGCTGTGTTCGGTCAGTGCAGGAGATCGTGGGGATCCCAGAGCGGTTGTTCGCTCAGCGTCACCCCGATCGATGTGTTGTCGATGAGGTCTCGGGGGGAGAGATAATTACTTCCTTCACCCCTGATGGTGTCGACGAAGTTCTGCATGACCCTCAGGAATCGAGTTTCGTAGTCGGTGCAGGGCATGAGTGTCTCGTTCGTCTCGAGCTCGCCGGTGTCGTGGTCGTTTATGGTCACGACGCCGTAATTGCAGTCACACCAGATGTCACCGCGTTCGAAGCGGATGCGGACGAACTCGGGGTAGGTGATTTCGTTCAGTCGACGAGTCCCCTCGAAGATGAGCATGACTCCATCTTGTCGGCAGCCCACTGCCTGGTAGTGCGTCTCTGAGTCGCAGACTTGACGCATCCAGGTGGGGTTGTAGCCAAGCAGGAAGTTGACTGTGTCGAGTTCGTGGTTGATGTGATCGATCAGGAGCCCCTTATGGAGGCCCACCTTGCTCGGCCTGTGGTAGGAGAAGTCCAGACTGATGCTCAGGACACTTCCGAATCGGTGTCGCAGCATCGGGATCATGAATTGGATCCACATGTAGGGTGGATCCATGCGTCTTGGGTGACAGCTGGTCACCACAAGGCCCCTGGAGTCGGCTTCGATGAGACTCGTCTTGAACTGCTCCAGCTCATCGAATTCGACATCGAGTGGCTTCTCGCACAGGACGTGCTTGCCAGCTTGCACAGCCCTGAGCAGACTCCCTGCATGGAAGCGATCCGGACTCGCGATCACGACGGCGTCGATGTTGGGATCCCCGAGGGCCTCCTCCTCACTCATGGGGATGACCGCATGGTCGAGTGCACCCACGAAGACATCCAGAGATGTTTCGTTTGGGTCACAGACACCGACGAGCGTGAGCCCTCTGATCTTCTGGGCCGGTAGAGCGTGGGAGCGCAGAGCGTGCTCACCGCAACCGATCATAGCGTAGCGTACGGGTCTCATGAACCTTCTCCTTCTCGTTGAAGTAACGAGGGGCAAGTGTACTTGCCGAACAGGTTTTGTCAATGGATTAAAAGAAAACACACCGTTTTCACGATGTGTTTTCTGGTGGGCGGGAGAGGACTCGAACCTCCACACCTTGCGGCACCAGCTCCTAAGGCTGGCGTGTCTACCAATTCCACCACCCGCCCAGCACGTTGCGAGTCTAACCCAACATTACGTGTTTGACAATCCCTTTACCTCGACACACTGGATCTTTTTCGATACTCTCCAAACATCTACATTGTAGCGAGTAACATCGAACTATGCGTATCATTCTTGTGCATGGCTTTAATGCCAACCCCACCATGAACTTTCATCCCTGGCTTGCTTCAAGACTTCGAGATGAACGGTTTGAGGTCATAACTCCCGAGCTCCCTCTCTCTACGAAAGATCCGCTCATCCTTCCTGAGATTATCGAAAAAATGAAGGATGAAGTTGGGTTTTTAAAGTCTGATGATATTTTGGTCGGTCACTCTCTTGGAGCATTCATTATTCTTCAATACCTTGAGGCCGTGGAAATGACAGAGACACCGCGTGCGGTTGTGTTGGTGGCTGCTCCATGGAAGGTTTCAAACGCTGAGTTGAGACGACTGTTTATTGCTGATCTTGATGCAGATGTGCTCATGTGGAAGGCACGGGAGTACGTGGTTGTGCATTCGCGTGATGATGAGCTGGTGCCGTTTGAGCACGGTGAACGATTGGCTGAGCGGTTGAAAGCGAGATTGGTTGCCACGGAAGGTCAAGGGCATTTTATGGGTGAGGAGTATCCGGTGCTGCTAGAGATAATTACAGAGATCGCAAATACACCGTTTGAATTCGATCCAGGCATGAGTCTCTCAGATGATTATAAGGATCTGCCGGAGCTGTAGGTTGTAGTATGCATTTTGTTTTTGATCTCGATTACACACTTTTTGATACCGCTCGACATTGGAGTGATTGGTTAGACCGATTGGTTGCATTGGGATTTTCACGTGAGGAAGCTGTACGTACAGGGGAGAGTCTTTTTGGGGTGGGGTATTCTCTTGAGGGTCATGGAAACGCACTTGGTGTTCCTGAAGAGCAACTGGCAGAGTTGATTCATCAGTTTGAGACGTTTACGCATGACGAGGCTCCGAACCTTGTTTACACGGATGTTGTACCATTCCTAGTGGCTCATAAAGATCAGCACCAGTTCACGATTTTAACGTTTGGACACCCCGACTACCAGCAGTTTAAAGTGAAGTGGTCAGGGCTTGGTGAGCATATTCACGACGTGCGAATTGCTGGGCCTGAGAGGCTCAAGGTGACGCAACTTTTTGAGATGATAAGAGAAACAGATGAACCTCTTCTATTTATCGATGATAACCCAAAGGAACTCGCAGCTGTTCGCGATGCGGGGCTAGCAATTTCACTTGCTCGCATGATGCGAGAGGGGGCACGTCACATCGATGATCCTATTGATGGGGAAGTGTGCTGGCAAGATCTCAATTCACTCAATGAACTCAAATTCTAAAACGCGCCTTGGGCGCGTTTTAGTAATGGTAGGTTTTTCCATTCAAGATCGTCCCGGCGCGGTAGAGTTGTTCAAGGAGGACGATGAGGGCGAGTTCGTGAGGCATGGTGAGAGGGGATAGAGAGAGTTCAGTGTTGGCTTTTTCGTAGAGAGAGGTGTGGGGACCAAGAGGGCCGGCGAAGATAAAGGTAATCGGTTGAGATTCGTGTTCCGTCCATGCAATGAGTTTTTTGCTGAATGTGTCTGATGTGTAGGTTGTACCGTGTTCAGAAAGTAAGATCACTCTTCCATGGTCGGGGAGGGTATTGAGTAGGTGTTCGGCTTCCTTTTGAGTAACACGTTCTCGATCGAACTCAGAAGCAAATGGCAGCGCATTAATGTGTCGCATGTTTACCTTGGCGTACAGTTTGAGAAAAGTAAGATACTTTTCTTCGAGATCTTCAGGGCGGGGTCTTTTGTCGCCCCAACGGTGATAATAGTGATGTCCAACATAGTGATTCAATAGTACTAATATAGTGCTGTGAAAAACCCTGTGGAAATACTTGGGATAGATCCCTTGACAGGGTTTTCGGCTTCGTTTACACTTCCCGCAGTAAATGTGGATACGTTCCTTCTTCTTTGTCCCAAGCAATCAAGAAACGAAGCAAAATAAGAGATTTTGCACGGTAGGGATGGAGAGAAGTTGGAGCTCAAGGAGACCCAAATTATGACAAACAATAACGACTTAAGTGCATAGAGCGATCCATCATCGTACGTTTGTGCTTTGGATCGCCGCGAGGCGATTTTTTCATCCCTTGGGAGCAGTGAGAGTCAGATGATTCAACTCTGCTCCGAAGAATAGCTCAGTAAATGAACTCGGTCAGAACAGAACCTTCACAACTGAAGATCAATAAGAATAATAAGAGAATATCGATCACTCTGCGAGGTGTTAGTTTATCTAACATAAGAGTGGTTGTAGAGCATCATAAGAGTATACGGAGGATGGCTCGACAGAACGTGCCGATGAAGGACGTAGCAGCCTGCGAAAAGCTTCGGGGAGGTGGCAAGCAACCTTTGATCCGAAGATATCCGAATGGGGAAACCTTATGCGGGGAATGCCGCATAGCGTGACAGTCAATTCATAGCTGTCATGAGGGCACCTAGGGAAGTGAAACATCTCAGTACCTAGAGGAAAAGAAAAAGAAATTTTCGTTATTCATTTTCACACACCAAGCACGTTGTGTGAGATTGAAAAACGAATAGATTCCCTTAGTAGCGGCGAGCGAAACGGGAACAGCCCAAACCTCTATTGTGAAATTGCTGCAAGCATGGAGACACTTGTGTCTGTGTGTGAGCGGCGATGAAAGCTGGAAGGCGTTGCAATAGCGGGTGTTGTAAGGCGTCATGTCCGTCTGCTTCCAAAGACGGGTGATGAAATTTGTGTGTTGCATAGTGAAATTTGCTGGAAAGCAAAACCAAAGAAGGTGATAGTCCTGTACGCGAAATGCATTCATGCCATCATATTGACGATCCTTGAGTACTACGGGGCTCGTGAAACCCTGTAGGAACCAGCCGGGACTATCTGGCAAGGCTAAATACACGTTCTGATCGATAGTGAACCAGTACCGTGAGGGAAAGCTGAAAAGCACCCCGGAAGGGGAATGAAATAGTATCTGAAACCGTATACTTACAAGGAGTCAGAGCCTGGATTCGTCCGGGTGATGGCGTTCCTATTGAAGAATGAGCCAACGAGTGTGTCGCGCGTCGCTGCTTAAGTCCTCCGGGACGAAGGCGAAGTGAAAGCGAGCGTTAACCCGCGTGATCTATTTTTATACTTGGCTGCCTGCAGAGTTCTGCAGCGCCGAGTATAAAATTAGAGAGTGGCGCGCGCACGACCCGAAACCGGGCGACCTAGCCATGACCAGGTTGAAGCAAACGTAAAAGTTTGTGGAGGACCGAACCCTCGCGCTGTGCAAAACGCTGGGATGAGTTGTGGTTAGCGGAGAAATTCCAATCGAGCTCGGTAATAGCTGGTTCTCCCCGAGATAGCTTTAGGGCTAGCGTCGGTTAATAATGTATTGGGGGTAGAGCACTGATCTGGTCTTGCGCCTTCGGGTAGCGGACCTAGTCAAACTCCGAATACCAATACATGTTCCCGGCAGTCAGACTATGGGGGCTAAGCTCCATTAGTCGAAAGGGAAACAGCCCAGATCTCAAGCTAAGGTCCCTAAATCGTCATTAAGTGTAAAACGTAGTGAGAAGGCAAATACAACCAGGAGGTTGGCTTAGAAGCAGCCATCCTTTAAAGATAGCGTAATAGCTCACTGGTCAAGCTTTTTTGCGCGGAAAATGTACCGGGGCTAAATGACGTACCGAAGCTGAGGGTGTGCATTCGTTAGAATGCATGCGGTAGGGGAGCATTCGTATTGCGCTGAAGCTGGTGGGGTGACCCCTGGTGGAGCGATACGAAGGGAGAATGTTGGCATGAGTAGCAAAAAGACAGGTGAGAATCCTGTCCGCCGTAAACCCAAGGTTTCCTGGGCAACGAGAATCGTCCCAGGGTTAGTCGGGAGCTAAGGCGAGGCCGAAAGGCGTAGTCGATGCACAGCAGGTTAATATTCCTGCACTCTCTTTATCACTGATGCAGTGACGCATTCTGAAAATTCCCGCGTCCTATGGCTATGACGTTGGGGGCAGGTTAGTGTTTGGTAGGAAAATCCGCCAGACTGAGGCTCGACCTCAAACTCGTCTGTCATCGCAAGTCTGATCTTTTGGTTAGACAAGGGGAATGGACAGGGTGCCAAGAAAAGCTGCTAGGGTTAATGATAGAGAGACCCGTACCGTAAACCGACACAGGTGGGTGGGTGCGAAATGTACCAAGGCGTACGAGAGAACCATTGTTTAGGAACTCGGCAAAAAAGCGGCCGTAACTTCGGGATAAGGCCTGGTTGCACTCGGGAGAGTGCGACCCGCAGCGAAAGACTCCAAGCGACTGTTTATCAAAAACACAGGTCCCTGCTAAACCGCAAGGTGATGTATAGGGGCTGATGCCTGGCCAGTGTCCGAACGTTAAGGAAGGGGGTTAGTTTCTTCGGAAATGAAGCCTTCGACTGAAGCGCGGATGAACGCCGGCGATAACTATAATCGTCCTAAGGTAGCGAAATTCCTTGACGGGTAAGTTCCGTCCTGCACGAATGGCATAACGATTTGGAGACTCTCTCAACAATGGACTCGGCGAAATTGCAATGTGAGTGAAGATGCTCACTACTCGCGGCAAGACGAAAAGACCCCGTGAAGCTTTACTATAGCTTGATCTTGGGTTCATGTTCCACATGTTCAGTATAGGTGGGAGCCTTCGGGCGCCAGTGAGATACCACCCTTGTGTTGTGTGAATTCTAACCAGGCACCATGAATCTGGTGTCAGGGACATGATCTGGTGGGTAGTTTACCTGGGGCGGGTGCCTCCCAAAATGTAACGGAGGCGTTTACAAAGGTTGGCTTAGCGCGGATGGAAATCGCGCTGGACGTGCAAACGCAGAAGCCAGCTTTACTGCGAGACCTACAAGTCGAGCAGTCGCGAAAGCGGAAGTTAGTGATCCGACCGTACGAAATAGGACGGCGGAAGCTCATCGGATAAAAGCTACTCCGGGGATAACAGGCTAGTCTCCCCCAAGCGTCCACAGCGACGGGGAGGTTCGGCACCTCGATGTCGGCTCATCGCATCCTGGGGCTGGAGAAGGTCCCAAGGGTTGGGCTGTTCGCCCATTAAAGCGGTACGTGAGCTGGGTTCAGAACGTCGTGAGACAGTAGAATGCACGATTTGTTCTGACAGTTATCTAGTATCGGACATCCAAAATCCTTCTCATCAAATGAGAATTCAAGAGACATACAAAGTTTCTTTTCGTCTATAGAAAAACAACGACCGTGCTGTCATAAAATTTGGCTATTTGCTGGAAACTCTGGTGTACCAATTTGGAGATTGGTGCTTAAGAATCCCACACTACGTAGTAAAACTGTTGTAAAAGACACGTAAAAATGTGATGGGTGCAGACAATCAGCAGGAAAGACCCAAGGCGATTGAATGATCGTCGAAGGGAATCCTCAGAGACTATACGCCGAACATCATGATCCTATGGATCATGTAAAGATATAGTCCGAACTGTATGGCGACATGCAGAGTCTGGTTCGCACTAGGCCGCCTCAGAGCACATCAGAATACAGATGAGGTTTGCAAAGTAACAGAGTGTCGGTCTCCTATCTGCCGTGAGCGTCGAAGATTGATGGAACCCATTCCTAGTACGAGAGGACCGGAATGGACGAACCTCTAGTGTACCGGTTGTCCTGCCAAGGGCATCGCCGGGTAGCTACGTTCGGTGCGGATAAGCGCTGAAAGCATCTAAGTGCGAAGCCGCTCCAAAGATAAGTCTTCTTTTTAGACCCCTCAGAGATTATGAGGTTGATAGGCTGCAAGTGTAAGTGTAGTAATACATTCAGCTGAGCAGTACTAATCGGTCGAGCTCTACAACCTCTCTTGTGTTGGATCGTCATTTGGCGACAACCTGTTATCTTATTGATCTTCAAACTAAAGAATCCTTTGTCTTGGTGTTTTTTCCGGAGAGGCCACACCCGTTCCCATCTCGAACACGGCAGTTAAGCTCTCTAGGGCCGATGGTAGTGCGTTTGCGCGAGAGTAGGTAGACGCCAGGACAAAGGATTTTTTAGTTTGCATTCTATCGATGGGTTGATAAACTTGGCATTGTTTTATTAAATCTCATTATGGCACAGGATAAAGAGATATCTTTTAAAAACGCTGAGGCCAATCGGCCATTGTCGCCAGAAGAATCAGAAGATAGCGAATCAAACGATGTCTTAGCTGATGCAAGTTTTGATTTTTTAAGGCCAGCAGTAGATTTTGCTCGTGAGGAGGGGGATACCAAACGTGCAGCTTTACTCTCTCAAAGAGAACGAGTTATTTTGGAGATGGCGTTGAATCCAAATGGTGTGCAGTTTGGCGGAAACGAACGTCGGCTGGTGATAGGGGCGATGGCTGACGCACTTGATGTCTATATAACAGATAAGGTTCAATTTGATGGAGATGGTGGGGAAGGTGTAGAAAGCGCCGAGAAACTGTTTAGAGAACTTGGTAAGGAGTTATTTGGGGATGTTTCAATTTCAGTGAACGTGGCATCGACAAGTTTAGAGCAAGTTAATAAGTTATTTGAGAAGATCCCAGATACTTCGATTCTTGCACCCATGCGAGAACAATTAAAAATGGCTCTTGACCTTATCGACAAGGATGGTGGAGCATCAAAGCTGGCAAAAGAGAGTCCGGCAGATCTTAAAGCACGTCTTGAACGCACACAATTTTTCTTAGCCCAGGGACTTAGTCAGTCAAATGAGTTGGTTGAGGCAATGCGTATGAGTGGTGAGACAACGTTTGTTAAAGCGAACGAAATGTTTGGCGACGCCTTTCAAGTCATGCACGGCTTACACAAGTTGCAGGGGTTGATCGATGGTCTTGATAGACAGGTGCGGAACGCTGTTGCTGATCGTGAAAGAGAAGTTAAAGTAAATCAGGCGACACAAACTGCAAATAGAGTGGCAGATAGGGTAGAAGGGAAGCCGCCTGACATTTCCAATGATGAGCAAGAAAATAAGGAGAAGGCTAAATTGATTCAAAAATACGTACAATCGCTTGTCGATCGAGAAGCGAGAAGTGTGTTAGATGCGGGAAAAAAAGGGAGTAATTTTGCAAGACAGTTTGGACAATTTGTCGAGGTGTTTTCGCAAATCCATCCCGGCGTGTCTTCTGGGGAAGCCTTTCTACGTATAGCTAGGGCTATTCGAGAGAAAAAAGAACATGCCATGAAGACGATAAAAGCTTCGAGTCCAGAAGAAGTGTAGTTCCTTGCTCAAAAGACTGCCGTGGAGCAACTCTTACATGAAATGCTAGCACGGAATTCAGATTTCGCAGGTTTGTTAGAAAAAGCTAAAGATGAAGAGGTCTCTAGGCAGCGTGATTTTTTTAAGAGATCTGGCAAGGCTGGATCTATGACTATGAGTTTATCTCCAGAACGGTTTCTTTCAATGCTCTATGATAAACTTACTCAAGATGGACTTGTGTAGATCGGTAGGCTTACGTACAGAGTGCTCATGATGAGATATGGATCAAACACCTGAAACAAAAAAGAAGGACTGTTATCTCTGCAAAATGTTTAAGAATGTTTTTATTTTCTCCTTTGGATTTATTGCTGGGATGATCGTGGGGGTCCTTTTTGCGAACACGCTTTGAGCAGGATCGCATAGACCTGTCAATGTTGATTTTTAAGACCCTGGTGCTACCATACCGCCCAGTATGACATTTCGATTTATCATCCTTGCGGCTGGAAAAGGAACCCGTATGGGGGCAGAAGTGCCCAAGGCTCTTGTGCCCGTTGGTGGAAAACCCATCCTTCAGCATCTTCATGAATCCGTCATGGCATCAGGGGTCGATGGAATTCCTATTGTTGTTGTTGGACATGAGCGTGCGCAACTATGTGCAGTCTTTAATGGAGAATGTGAGTATGTTGTTCAAGAAAAGCAACTGGGAACTGCTCATGCGGTGCAGGTGTGTCAGGATGCTGTTAACGACGCTGATGCGATCATTGTGCTCTATGGCGATCATCCGTTTGTTTCAGCAGAGGCACTACAGCGGCTGGCCAAGCTCCATGAAGAGAGTCATGGCGTGATCACCATGATGACCACCGTTGTTCCGTCATTTGATGAATGGGAAAATTATCGAGGTTGGGGGCGTATCTTGCGAGACGCTCATGGACACATTAATGCGATCCGGGAATATAAGGATGCCATGGAGTCTGAGCGTGAGATTAAGGAAGTAAATCCAGGACTGTACTGTTTTGATACAAAATGGCTTTGGGAAAATATTGGACAGGTCAAGAACATTAACGCGAGCGAGGAATATTATCTCACTGATCTTGTTGAGCTTGCTGTTGCAGAGGGGCACGAGATCGCCACAACAAGCATCGCCCCTGAGGAATCTGTTGGTGTGAACACACCTCAAGAACTAGAAATTGCGGAGGAGCTTTTGAAACAACGAAATGGATCGGCCTAAACTCATCATTGTTGGCGGCTCACTTGCCACCGGGAAGTCCACCATCTCTTCCCGTCTTTCAGATAAAACCGGGATTCAGCGCGTCTCCTTGGATGAAATCAAAGAGGCGCTTTTTGATTTGGGTGGGTATCGGGATCGGGAGTGGTCCAAGGAGATTGGGAGACTTAGTTTCCCCGTCTTTCGAGATTTGATCGAGCTTCACCTTTCAAAAGGGGAGTCTGTCATCGCAGATGCTACCTTTTTATGGCCAGACGATTTGAAGTGGATTCACGATTTTGCCAATAAATACAACGCTGAAATTAAACAGATCTGGCTAACCGCAGATCCTCTCGTCCTGCGTGGACGATTCATTGAACGTGCCAACACAGATCGCCACCCAGGCCACAATGATGCGCTTGAGCATGTGCTAGATGAGTTTGATGAACGCTTTTTCAACAAGACGTTCATCCCACTGCCAATCAACGGCAAAACAAAAATAGTGGACACAACGAACCTTAACGACGTAGATCACGATGAAATCCTGAAATGGATCTAAGATTTTATGTACGAAGTTACCACTGAGCAGTTAGAGAAAATTGTTATATCGATTGACCCGTCCTATTCGAGTCCAACAGCTACACCACTTGTGGGAGGCTATTCTTCTCACGTCTTTCACCTCACATGCCAGTCACCAGAGGGACAAAAGGATTTTGCCCTGCGCATTCCTAAACCCGAAGTACTCAAGGCATTGCCAAATGTCGTGCCAACAGAGTTTCGTTTGTTAGAAACGCTCACAGCTTCGGGAATCCAAGTGCCTCCGGCTGTTTTTATAGATACATCGCTCAAAACTCTGCCAGATCCGTTCATGGTTGTAGGGTGGGTTGAGGGACAGACGGTTTTTCAACCAGAAGATTCGTTTGTATTTGTGAAGCATCTTGCAAGAATTCTTCTTGGAGTCAACAATCTAGCGCAACGGGGTGATACCATTCCCTCGTATGCAATCATGTAAGTATTTACGCCTTTCAGACAGTGAACGTGAAGAGATAAGTCTCGGTATCGCATCTGGCAAGAAGCTG
>Ga0210044_10000308_pt1 | contig 73236 bp, 82 predicted proteins | sample CryGey13umfilter_2_FD_183959 | JGI IMG/M metagenome (GOLD analysis project Ga0210044, IMG submission 183959) | Groundwater microbial communities from aquifer in Utah, USA - Crystal Geyser 4/9/14 3 um filter (SPAdes) (version 2) | ecosystem: Environmental > Aquatic > Deep subsurface >... | reverse complement strand
CACGCCGCGATCTTCACCGCCGGGATCGAGAGCCTGGAGTGGCTGCTGAAGCGACAGACGGCCCCCGCGGGGCACCTGTCGATCATCGGCAACTGCGCCTGGCACACGCGGGAGGGCATGAGCTCCACGTTCGACCAGCAGCCGATCGAGGCGATGGGCCTGGTGGAGGCCTGCGCGCTGGCGTTTCGCGCCACGGGTGAGGAGCGCTGGCTGCAACGGACGCGGTGGTGCCTCAACTGGTTCCTGGGGGACAACGATCTCAACGCGCGGGTCTACGACTTCGAGACCGGGGGCTGCTACGACGGGCTCCAGGCCACCGGGGTCAACGAGAACCAGGGCGCCGAGTCGACGCTCTCGTGGTTGATCTCCCTGCTCACCGTGTACGAGGTGGTGGGGCAGAAGGTGTAGCGGGGCGTCATCTCGGGTTCGTGCGCCCGCGGGCGGTGCGCAGCATACCTGCACAGCCCGCTGCTACAAGTAGACGTGGGCCATCAGACCGGCAAGGCCGCGGTGGGATCCATGCTATGCTCCGACAATCGTCTGGAACCGATGAATGGAACAACCGGTCTTCAATCTCGAGGTGGCTGACGCGGTGGAGTATTTGTCCCGGCTGGACGCCGAGTCGGTGGATCTGGTGATCACCGATCCGCCGTACGAGTCGCTGGAGAAGCACCGGGCCGTGGGCACCACCACGCGCCTGAAGCACAGCAAGGCCTCGAGCAACGACTGGTTCCAGATCTTCCCCAACAGCCGCTTCGAGGAGCTGTTCGCCGGGGTGTTCCGCGTGCTGAAGCCGAACACGCACTTCTACCTGTTCTGCGACCCGGAGACGATGTTCGTCGCCAAGCCCGTGGGCGAGCGGGTGGGGTTCAAGTTCTGGAAGCCGCTGATCTGGGACAAGACGAAGATCGGCATGGGCTACCACTATCGGGCGCGCTACGAGTGCATCCTGTTCTTCGAGAAGGGCAAGCGAAAGCTGATCGATCTCGGCATCCCCGACATCATCACCGTGCCGCGCGTCCATCGGGGGTACCCCGCCGAGAAGCCGCCCGAGGTCAGCGACGTGCTGGTGTACCAGAGCTCGCTGGAGGGCGACCTGGTGGTGGACCCGTTCGCCGGGTCGGCCTCGGTGGGCGAGGCCGCCATTCGACGGGGTCGCCGCTTCGCGGGATCTGACATCTGCGCCGAGGCCGTGACCGTCGCGCGGCAGCGGCTGATCAACGCCGGCGGCATCGACCAGCCGACGGTGGGCAAGGGACCGGGCGTCCAGCTCGAGCTGGCGCGCTAGTCTGTTCGGAGTCCAATGACTGGCAATGAATATGCGAATCTCATCGCGCGTTACGTGGCCCGGCGGTTCGGCGCGCGCGAGGTCAAGGTGTACCGCGAGGTCCCGCTGGGCAAGACGATCATCGGCAAGAACCGGCAGATCGACATCCTGGTGGTGAACACCGCGACGAACAACGCCTTCGCCATCGAGTGCAAGTTCCAGGAGTCCCAGGGCACCGCGGACGAGAAGATCCCCTACGCCATGACCGACCTGGGCGCGATCCCGATGCACGGGTGCATCGCCTACGCCGGGGCGGGGTTCTCGGCGGGCGTGTTGCAGATGCTGCGTTCGTCCGAGCTCGCGGCCTACTGCCTGCCGGACGCGGCGACCCTCGAGTCCGGCGCCGCCACCATCGAGCTGGACCAGATGCTGGCCATCGCCTTCGGCTGGTGGGACGTGCTGCTGAGGAACAAGAGGCCCGTCGAGGCGGAGTAGGGGAGCGGTCACCATGCCGAGAAACGTGAAGTTCTCGAGCGGGCAGCTGTGGATCGCCGATACGGAGCTGGAGCTGCCCGAGTTCGCGCAACATGAGACCGCGCGCGGAGCGGCGGAGCCTCCCTGGAGAGCGGAGCGGAGCGCGCAACATGAGACCGCGTCCGACGGTTCGATCACGGCGAATGCGCCCCTTGTGCCGTCGGTCGCGGCGGGCCCCGCGTCGTGTGCCTTCGTGACGAGTCAGTGCTTCACGTCGTCGGCGGCCGACTACTTCGTGTTTCTCGGCGCACGGTATGCACCGGGCGCGTCCGCGAGCCTCGCGGTGCGCGTCGGGTACGCGGACCGGGCCGATCTCGGTCTGACCCGACGCCTGGCGGAGGCGGTGTTGATGGGATCGGTGCAGGGCGGCCCGTACATGTACGGTGGCACGGCGGAGTTCACCCACGCCAGGGTTCATCCCGTGGACCTGAAGCCGTGGGCCTTCGCCTGCGCGGCGGGGCTGATCCTGCAGCTGCTGTGCACCGACCTGCAGGCGCGATCGGATCGCGAGCTCGCGGACTTCGCGTCACGGTGGTGGCGGGAGACCCGGCCGCTGAGCGAGGCGCAGCGGATGGAGATGTGGAGCGAGGCGTGGGCGGGCGACCCGACAGGGTGACGGGGCCGGCAGAGCCTGTCATTCAAAATTGCTTGTCATTTAGTAAATGACTGGGCTATAAATATGACATGCACGGGCTTGAAACCTACCTGGACGATCTAGGGCAACTTTCTGGAATCATGAACTATCAGCTCGATGCGCCCAGGTTCGACAACCCGGCACATGATGCTGCGATCACGGTACAGACTCAAACCGGTGCCCACCGTCTCCTCGTCCTCCAGTATCGGAGCCACCTGACCCACCAAACGGCTGACCACATCGTGACGCAGGCCCAACAGTCTCCTCATCCCCTGCTCCTTCTTGCTCCCTCCATCGGCGCTCCGCTGGGCGCGAAGCTGGTCGCTGCAGGCATCAACTACCTGGACCGCTCTGGCAACTGTCACATCGCGATCGGCACGCTGCATATCCATGTCGAGGGGCGCACGAGTCCACGCCAGGCCAGCACCAGCAAGGGGATCCGAAGCGCTGGCTACCAGGTCCTCTTCTGCTTCCTGGCGAAACCGGCGCTTGTCGACGCCACGGTGCGTGTGGTCGCGGCTGCCGCCGGCGTCAGTCGACAACCCGCCTCGGATACCAAACGTCGCCTCATCGACGACAAGTACATCATCAAGACCGGAAAGGGGTTCCGTTGGATCCCTCGACGGCGACAGGACGCACTGAGTCTGTGGCTGCATGGCTACGAGACGACGGTTCGCCCTTCCCTCGTCCTGGGGACCTACCGAACGCCCGACGCATCCCCGGATGAGCTCGAGAGCCGGATCGTCTCGACCTTCCGGGAGGTGGGCATCCCACAGTTCCGCTGGGGCGGCAGCGCGGCAGGGTTTCGGCTGACGCAGCATCACCGAGGAGAGCGCACCATCGTGCACGTTCAGGCCGCACCTGGCGATCTCCGCAAGAGGCTCGGCATGCTGACCGACCCCAACGGTGACCTCGTGTTGATGAATGCGTTCGGAGATATCAACTGGCAAGATGGACAGGAGACGGTCGATCCGCTCCTCGTCTACTCGGAGATGCTCCAGGAGCGGAGCGAAAGGGCGAACGAGGCCGCGCGGGAGGTCTTTGAGAGATTCGTTCAACCCCTGTGGAGCGACGCAACGTGAGCCTGACGCCCGGCCAGATTTCAGCCCTTCGTGACCTCGAAGAAGTCTGGCCCGAGCGGGCCATTGTCATCATCGGTGCAACGGCCCTGGGCTTCTACCACGACATGACCTGGCGAAAGACAGCCGATGTGGACATCGTCGTGGCGGTGGAGATCGACGAGTTCCCCGGCCAGCTCGTCGAGCGCCCCGGATGGACACGACACCCCAGCTTGCAGCACCGGTTCGAATCGCCCCGAGGGGTCAAGCTCGACATCCTTCCAGCCGGCGATGCGTTGCTGAAGATTGGCACCATCGACTGGGACAGCGGCCATGTCATCAGCCTGGCTGGCCTTGACCTCGCATTCCGCCACGCCGCATCGCACGAGGTCGAAGCGGACTTTGTCGCCAGGGTTGCGCCACCGGCGGTTGTCACCGTGCTCAAGATGGCAGCATACCTCGACCGCCCGGAGCAGCGACTGCGCGACCTCGATGACATTGCCCACCTGCTCGATTCCTACGTCGAGGAGGGCTCGCCGAGGTTTTGGGGCGAAGCCATCGAGTACGGTGAATATGAGCTCGCTCCCGCGTACCTGCTCGGATTCGACATCGGCCGCATTGCGGCAGAGTCACATCTCAAGCTGGTCGAGGAGTTCATCTCTCGTGTTGGCGACGTTGATAGCATCGACCATGCACAGATGCTCCAACGAGGACCGCGCCGCTGGTTGACCGAGGATCGACCGCTTCATCGTCGGTTCAATGCGCTCCGCGCTGGCCTGACTCTCGGGGGGCCGAGATGAGCGACCGTTTCCACCCGGGGAGGACACCCACCATGCGAAGAAGGGTCATTCGCCGGTACTGCACGGAGTACCAGCTGGTGCTGTTTGGCGAGGAGGAGTTCGAACGGCCCCGGGCGCTGGTGGACCCGTTGATGTTCGAACGCGACTGGGACACCCAGAACACCCTGCGCGAGCTGCTGGCCACCGAGTTCGGCCGTGACGTACACCGCATGAACGACCACGAGATCCTGGCGGCGCTGGCGGATCTGGTGGCCCATGACGCCATTCGGCTCGTCGAGGTGGAGCGACCGGCCCCATCGCCAGGGGGCGTCACCAAGGACAGAGAGGAAGAGTCGGACCTCGGCAAGCAGCCAGCCCCGACGACGACCTGGATCGAAGTGCAGCTGCTGGACGAGGCAGAGGAGCCCGTGTCGGGCGTGCAATACCAGATCGTGCGCGTGGGCGGCGCCGTCCGCTCGGGGGAGCTCGACCGGTACGGCCTCTCCTGGCTGCGCGAACGCTCCCCGCTCACTCCCAGCGCGGCGAAGGCGTCCGCTTCGCTGACCTCGCGGGCGATGTCGGCCGGGTCACGGCCGCCCATGCGGATCTGGTTCCAGTAGATCTCTAACTGTTGCCGATCAAGGCCGGGTGGCACGTGGGTTGCTCCGTCTAGGCAAAGTTCCGTGTTCGGTGTGTTGCCCCGGTTTGGTCGAAGTGTCCCCGGTCGTCGCAACCGCCGCCGACTGTGCCAAGCAACATCATCCAATAGATGTCCTGGTCTGCGTCAAGTGTGGCGATGGCATCTGCGGCATCGGCGAGGCCTACTGCAATTGCCCACGGGACTGCAAGGTGCCATGACGATGCATTCTCTCAGCGGGTACTCGAGCAGGCGGCTGGGCTACACGTCACGAAGCAGGAACGGCGCATGACGAAGCAGGCGATCGTCGAGGGATTCCGGGTTCTCAGTACCGACGAGAAGCTCGACCTCCTTTACCATCTCTGGGATGAGATCGCGGCTGAGTTGGAGAGCCGGGAAGAAGCAGCGCCACGACTTCGCCAGTGCCGCGGGCTACGTCATCGATCGCGAATCACCGGCGTGGGGCAGGCGCCACGTCGTCACGAAGCAGGACATCCGCACCTTCATCGCGCTGATCCCGGCGTGGGGCGGTGACCTCTGGTCCACGCTGTCCGTCGAACACGACCGTCAGCACGCCGCCTTCTTTGAGCGCATCGGGCTTGTGCACGAGACGCTGCCCGACGACGAGGTCGAGTGCCGCTTCACCAGGGACCAGGCGCGCGCGTACCTCTTGCTCCACGTGTTCCTGCACGAGCTGGGACACCACGTCGACCGGATGACGAGCAAGAACCAGGAGGGACTTCCACGCGGGGAGCCCTCCACCGAAGACTTCGCGAACGGCCTGCTGGACGAGATGTGCCGGACTACGTCCGGGTGTTCGGCAACCCGGACCCGTCCGCGACGCGATAGCAGGCACCGCGGCGGAGTATGAAGGCAACCTCGGCGCGCTGTGCCGCAGCACGTGCGTCGACGGGGCCTCGATCAGTAGCCTCGGCTGGGTTAGACTTCACGAAGCAGGAGCGGTGCATGACGAAGCAGGCGATCGTCGATGGAATCCGGGATCTCAGTACCGACGAGAAGCTCGACCTCCTCTACCATCTCTGGGATGAGATCGCGGCTGAGTTGGAGAGCCGGCCCCCGACCGAGGCTGAGCGACGGTTTCTCGACGACCGGCTACGAGACATCTCCGAGGATGGCCGAGCCGACCGCCCGTGGCAGGAAGTCCGGGACAACCTCATCCGCGGATCATGAAGCCCGTCTTCATTGCCGCGCTCGCAGAGGACGAGCTTCGCGAGGCGAGGGACTGGTATGACCAGCAGGCTCCGGGGCTCGGTGTTCGACTCGTAGAAGCACTCGACACCGTGTTCGAGCAAATCGCCGAGAGTCCCCAGCGATTCCCGGTCGTGTGTCGCGATGTTCACCGGGCACTTGTGCGGCGTTTCCCGTACGGCGTCTTCTTTCGCGAGCAACCGGAGTACATTCGTGTGATCGCAGTCGTTCATCTCCATCGACATCCAGACACGTGGAAACGCCGTCGGTGAGCAACTTCAGCACCGCCCGGGTGCAGTCGATTCAGCTGCCTCGTGCTGACCATCACCCAAACCCGTCAGCATGACGGCGCGCTCTGACTTGCAATCGGTGTTCCGGCCGGATCCAGCGGTAGATAGCCGGAATCACGAGGGGTGAGACCAGGAGGTTCCGGGGTAGAGTCGACAGGTGGTGGCTGGAAGTCCACAGCTCGCACCGGACGGATGGACGATGGGAGCGGGCGACGTCGGCGACGTGGGCACGTCAACCGTCAGTTGGAATGGCTGCGCAGCTCCACCGGCGGGCCGACGAACCGGCAGGCCAGGCCGGTGAGCGAGGGGCCGTGGTGCGTGCGGATCACGAGGCAGCTGAACAGGTACTCCACCTTCCCCGGCGTCCCCATCTTGACCTGCACCAGATCGCCTTCGCTGGCCGCCTGCCGCGTGGCCAGCAGCAGCCCCCCGCTGGAGAAGTTGAGCAGGATCGCGTGACCCTCGCTCCCCGGGGTCTTGACCAGCGCCGGCAGGTACGTCGGGTGGCGGCGGTGGCGGCGTCGCCCGCCGGGGGGATCACCCTCGAACAGCGGCCGCAGCTGGTCCAGCGCCCGCGCGTGATCACTGGTGAGCGGGCCCTCCGTGGCCCGGCCGTTGAGGAACGAGTACTGGAAACAGAGCTCCACCAGCTTCAAATGTCGAGAGGCCCAGGACGAGCTGGGCGCAATGCTGAGTCGCACGATGGTAGCCTTTGCTAAGTCGAGGCTCGCTCTGACCTGCAATCGGTGTTCCGGCTGGATCCAGCGGTAGATCGCCGGAATCACGAGGGGTGAGACCAGGAGGTTGCGGTGTGAAGTCGACAGGTGGTGGCTGAAAGTCCACAGCCCGGCGGCCCAGCCCCCAAACGTCTACGCCGGATCGAGCAGATAGGGCAGGGCCCAGGCGGCGATGAGATCCGCCGCCCGGTGGGCGTGCACGGGCCGGGTCAGCAGATGATCGGCCCCGTCCAGCGCGACGATGCTCCGGGGCTGGCGCGCCGCCTGATAGATCAGCTCGGCCTGGGCCATCTCCACCACGCGGTCATCCGGCGCGTGCAGCACCAGCAGCGGACGGCCGAGCTCGGGGATGATGCGGGCCATGTCGTGCCGCGCGAGATCCTCGACGAACGAGCGGCGCAGCCGGAACGAGCGGCCGGCGAGCGTGACCTGCAGCTCCTCGGATGGCGCAGCATCGCCATGGTCGGCCACGAGGTAGCGCCGCAGGTGCGTGGCGGCGAACGAGGTGGAGATGGTGCACACCGCCCGCGCCGAGGGCACGCGGCCGGCCGCCGCCAGCGTGGCCACGCCGCCCAGGCTGTGACCCACGATCAACCCCACCGGGCCGTGCTCCTGCTCCATGAAGCGCGCTGCGGCCACCAGATCCTCGATGTTGGAGCTCAGCGTGGTGTCGACGAAGTCGCCCTCGCTCTGCCCCAGCCCGGCGAAGTCGAAGCGCAGCATGGCCAGCCCGCACTCGGCCAGGCGCTGCCCGATCCAGTACGCCGCCTTGAGATCCTTGCTGCAGGTGAAGCAGTGGGCGAACAGCACCCGGCCCCGCACCTCGCCGTCCGGCAGATCGACGATGGCCGCCAGCTGCCGCCCCTCGGAGCCGGTGAAGTGGGTCGCCAGCGAGCGGGGCATCAGCTGCCCATCAGCCGCTTCAGCGCCTGGGCCTGCTCCGGGCCCTCGACCCAGTCCAGCACCTCCGGGTTGATGCGGTCGAGCTGGCAGGTGTGCAGCTTGTAGTACAGCGGAGCGACGGCGACGAGCTCGTCGGCGCGCTGGCGGGAATCGAAGACTCCGACCAGACGGCCGTTGCCCTTGGTGTCGATCACCACGTGCAGTTCCATGGGCCGGATGGTAGCGGGAACGGGGAAGCCTGTGAAGTGCGGAGAGCAGTGCGGGGCGGAGCGCGCAGAAAGAAGAAGAAGCTACACGCCGAGGATCGTGTTGACCTCGTCCCGGTCCACGTCCATCACGTAGGTCAGGCCGCTGATCTCCGCCGCCTCGTGGGTCAGGCAGGCCAGATCGTCGCGGTGCACCGTCTCCAGCGTGAACTTGCGGTTGCCCGCCATCAGCTGGCGCAGCCCCTGGGCCAGGCGCTCGTAGTAGGTGTACAGGCCGATGGCGCCGGTGGGGATCTTGGCGTACTCCTCGGACCCGAGCTCGAGCTTCAGATCGTGGGCCGTGACGAAGATCTCGCTCTGGAGCGCGATGCGCTTGCCCGACTCGGGGTCGACGTACAGCAGGTCCTCCACGACCTCCTCGCTCAGCACGGCGCTCACGATGCGCGCCATGTCGCCCATCCCGACCTTGGGGTAGAACGTGCCGTGGGGCTCCACCCGCACCGAGGGCTCCATCTCGCACCAGCCGTGGCAGCCGGTGATCCGCAGGTGGACCCGATCCGTCATCCCCCGGGCGATGAGCTCGCGCTTGGTGATGCGGATCAGATCGTTGGCCCCGCTGGCCTGGCCGCAGGTTCCGGCGGCCAGCACGATGGTCGGGATGTCGGTGCGACGCCCGGTGGCGATGCGGTCCTGAAGGTGTTTGAAGTCGTCCAGCGATTTGAGTCGTTCCATGATGCCGTCCCTCGCTGAGGGTTGTGTTCGGTTCGTCGGAGGCCGCTACAGGTTCACCCCGTCCACGTCCAGCCGGTGCTCCCTGCAGCCCCGGCGGGAGCAGATCTGGACGAAGCCCCCGCCGCGCACGATCATCGGCACCATGGGCGCCGAGCACTTGGGACACGGCGTGGCGGCGGTGGTGAGCTCGGCGTGGCAGTGCGGACAGAAGAAGTCCACCACCTGGTCCAGCCCCACCTCGTGATCCGTGACGCTGTTGTAGCTGCCGTACAGGCTCGAGAGCCGCAGGCTGCCGTGCTGGCGGGCGAAGGACACCACCACCCGGATCGACGGCAGATTGTCGACCTTCACCTCGGCGTCCATCAGGCTGCGGTTGCACCGCGGACAGCTGACCTTCACCGGGAACACCCGCTCGTCGGTGTCGATCTCCACGCGGTCCAGGCCGTCGTGGGCCTTCTCCAGGATGTTCGACACCTCGGCCACCTTGACGTTGGAGAAGTAGTGCCCGTCCACCACCACGATCGGCCCCAGGGCGCAGGCGCCGAGGCAGTTGACCGTTTCCAGCGTGAACTCGCGGTCCCGCGTGGTCTCACCGGCCTTGATCCCCAGGCGCCGGGTGAACTCCCGGGCCACCATCGGCCCGCCGCGCACGTGGCACGCGGTGCCGAGGCAGACCGAGATCAGGTGACGGCCGCGGGGCTTGAGCGTGAAGGCGCGGTAGAACGTGGCCACGCCGTAGACGTCCACCATCGAGGTGTTGGTCTTGCGGGCCACCACGCGCAGGGCCTCCTCCGGCAGATAGCTGTACTTGGCCTGGATCGCCTCGAGGATCGTGATCAGGCCACCGCGCTCGCCGTGGTACGAATCGACGAGCCTCTCGATAGTCTCCTGCATGGCTCCTGTCCGATTGTTGGCGGGTACGACGTGCCGCAACGCTGATCCTGGCTGCAGGATGCAGTTGTTGGGTCGGGCTGGACCTGCTGGAGCGCGCGATGCGGGTCCCCACGGGAGGTCTCACGCTGGAGCCGGAGCTGCGCTACGGCGAGGAGTACGATCGCCTGTTCCAGGCGGTGGCGCCGGACTTCTGTGCGGTCAACCTCTGCGTGCGGGACGCGGCCTATCTGCGCTGGCGCTACCTCCAGGCGCCGCGCCAGGTTTCAGGTTCTCCCGACGCGCAGCGAGGCTTCGGTCTGTGCCGCGACGGTGCGCTGGTGGGCTTCGTCGCCTGCGCCCTGCGCCAGGGCGAAGATCCGTCGGAGTCGTCGGATCACGCCCCGACGCTGGTGGTGGTCGATCTGTTCTGTCCGCCGAAGGAGCGGCTGCCGCAGATCGCGCTGCAACTGCTGGTGCAGCACGCGGCCGCCCTGGGCTGCGGCGGCCTGGAGCTGTCGGGCGTGTTGCCGCGGGCGCTGCAGCACCGCCTGCTGCGCTGCGGGTTTCTGCCGCGCGAGCGCGCGAGCTTCCTGGCCGCCGGTGGAGCGGACGCGGCGTCGCGCCGCGGGTGGCTGTTCACCGACGGGGATCAGGACTTCGACTGACACAAGGCAGTACGCCTGGCTCCGCGAAGGTGCTATGGTTGCCCACCGCGGATGGAGCAGCCATGAGAAAGCCAGACCACTTCGAGTCCCACTTCGGGCTGGACGACGCCCGGCTGGGCCGGGTCATCGCCGCTGCCATGCAGCGGGGCGGCGACTTCTGTGACCTCTTTTTCCAGCAGCGCACCTCCAACGCCATCGGCCTGGAGGACAACGAGGTCAACCGCGCCCATCGCTCGGTGGGCGTCGGGGTGGGGATCCGCGTGGTGCAAGGGGACACCACGGGCTACGCCTTCAGCGAGGAGCTCGAGGAGCGCAGCATGATCGAGGCCGCGGTGGCCGCGTCCGGCATCGCCAGCGGCGGCGGACAGCGCGTGACCCCGCCGGTGGCGATCCGCTCCAGCAAGACCCTCGATCTCTACCCGGTGCAGACCGGCTGGGGCGAGGTGACGGTGGAGCGCAAGCTGCCGCTGTTGCAGCGCATCAACCAGCGGGCGTTCGCCATGGACAGCCGGATCCAGAAGGTTCGGGTTCGTCTGGCCGACGCGGAGAGCCACGTGCTGGTGGTGGATTCGGACGGCCGCAAGGCCTACGACTACCGGCCCATGGCGGTGCTCTTCGCCCAGTGCGTGGCGCAGGACGGCGAGCGCCTGGAGGAGAACTACCACAACATCGGCGGGCGGTTCGGCGTCGAGTACTTCACCGACGCGCTGGTGGACGAGGTGGCGGACGAGGCGGCGCGGCGGACGCTGCTGCTGTTCGAGGCGGTGCGGCCCACGGCGGGGGAGATGCCCGTGGTGCTGGCCGCGGGCAGTTCCGGGATCCTGCTGCACGAGGCCATCGGCCACGGGATGGAGGCCGACTTCAACCGCAAGGGGATCTCGATCTACGCCGACAGCGTGGGCCAGTCCATCGCCGAGCCGTTCGTCTCCATCGTCGACGACGGCACCGTGCCGGGCTCGCGCGGCGCGATCAACGTGGACGACGAGGGCAACGCGGTGCAGCGCACCGTGCTCGTGGAGCGGGGGGTGCTGCGCACCTTCATGCACGACCGCATCAGCGCCGGGCGCTACGGCGTGGAGCCCACGGGCAACGGCCGGCGCGAGTCGTTCCGCCATGCGCCGCTGCCCCGCATGCGCGCGACCTACATGGAGGCCGGTCCGCACCAGCGCGAGGAGATCATCCGCTCGGTGGAGCGCGGGATCTACGCCGTCTCCTTCACCAACGGCCAGGTGCAGATCGGCGCCGGCGACTTCACGTTCTACATCAAGACCGGCTACCTCATCGAGCAGGGCAAGCTCACGGCCCCGATCAAGGACGTCAATCTGATCGGCAACGGACCGCAGGTGCTGCGCGACGTGACGATGGTGGGCGACGACCTGGAGCTGGACCGCGGCGGCTGGACCTGCGGCAAGGACGGTCAGAGCGTTCCGGTGTCCCTCGGCATGCCGACGGTGAAGGTGCGGGCGATCACCGTGGGCGGCATCGGCTAGGCCTCACAAGCGGAGAACGCGCGATGGATCAGAAACTGGCAGAGTTGGCACAGCTCACCATGGAGCACGCGTTGAAGCAGGGCGCCAGGGAGGCCGCGGTGGGGGTCAGCCGCGCGCGCTTCGTCGATCTCAAGCGCCGGGAGGGCAAGACGGAGACGCTGCAGGCCTCCACCTCTCGCGGGCTGAGCGTGGCGCTGTACGTCGACGGGCGGTTCTCCAGCAACGCCACGAGCCTGCTGGAGCCGGAGGCGCTGCGGGACTTCGTCGATCAGACCCTGGCCATGACGCGCCAGCTGGCCCCGGACCCTCACCGCTACCTGCCGGACCCGGCGCTGTACGGGCCCACCGCGGGGGTGGAGCTGGACCTGATGGATCCGGGCTACGACGCGCTGCAGATGGACCAGCGCCAGCAGCGGGTGGGCCAGGCCGAGGCCGCGGCGCTGGCCGCGGGGGACGGGATCATCAGCGTCACGAGCGAGATGGTGACCCAGTCGTCCGAGTCGCTGCAGCTGCACTCCAACGGCTTTCGCGGCGAGCACGGGGCCACGAGCTTATGCTGGGCGCCACGGTCACCGTGCGCGACGCGGACGATCGGCGGCCGGAGGACCACTACTGGACCGTGGCCCGCCATTTGTCGGACCTGCCGCAGGCGGAGGTGGTGGGGCGCGAGGCGGCGGCCCGGGCGCTGCGGCGGCGGGGCAGCCGCAAGGTGCAGAGCGGCGAGATGACGATGGTGGTGGAGAACCGCGCGGCGGGGCGGCTGATGGCCTCGTTGCTGGAGCCGCTGTGGGCCGCGTCGCTGCAGCAGCGGCGGTCCTGCTTCGAGGGCAAGCTGGGGCAGAAGCTGGGGTCGGAGCTCCTGACCGTGGTGGACGAGCCGCTGATCCCGCGTGGCCTGGGATCGCACCTGTTCGACGGCGAGGGGCTGGCGGCGCGCCCGCTGACGGTGTTCGACGCGGGGCGGCTGGAGCGCTACTTCATCGACGTGTACTACGGCCGCAAGCTGCAGATGGACCCCACCACCGGCGGCACCAGCAACCTGGTGCTGGCCCCCGGCGAGCACGGTCAGGCGGAGCTCGTACGCCAGGTGGGGCAGGGGATCCTGGTCAGCGGCTTCCTCGGCGGCAACTCCAACCCCGCCACCGGCGACTTCTCCTTCGGCCTGCGCGGCTTCCTGATCGAGGACGGCCAGGCGGTTCAGCCCGTGGGCGAGATGAACATCACCTGCTCGCACACCACGCTGTGGCACGCGCTGCGGGCGGTGGGCAACGATCCCTATCCCTACAGCTCCATGCGGCTCCCGACGCTGGTGTTCGACAGGGTCCAGTTCAGCGGCGTATGATGGGCCATCATAACAGAGCCCGCAGGCGGCGGTTCGAGGACCAGGTGTGCGTCGTCACCGGCGCCGGCGCCGGCATCGGACGGGCCACGGCGCTGCAGCTCGCGCGGCTCGGCGCGCGCCTGCACCTGGTGGACCTCCGCATCGAGCGGGTGGAGTCCGTGCGGCAGGAGGCCCACGACCGGGGCTGCCGCGACGCGGTGAGCCACGTGCTGGACTGCGCCGACCCCGAGGCGGTCCAGGCGCTGGCCGACGACGTGTTCCAGCAGCGCGGGCGGGTGGACCTGCTGTACAACGGCGTGGGGGTGATCGTCGCCGGTCCGGTGGAGCACCTGACACTGGAGCAGTGGCGCCGGGCGGTGGATCTCAACCTGTGGAGCGTGGTGTACGGGATCCAGGCCTTCGTGCCCCGCATGCTGGAGCAGCCCGCCGGCCGGCACCGGGCGCACGTGGTGAACATTGCGTCGGTGGCCGGGCTGGTGGGGTTCCCCTACTGCGCGGCGTACAGCGCGACCAAGGCCGCGGTGGTGGGGCTGTCGGAGTCGCTCACCGCCGAGCTGCACCGGCGCGGCATCGGCGTGACCTGCGTCTGCCCCGGGATGGTGCGCACGAACCTGATGCAGGACGGCAGCCTCGAGTTGCCGGGCCGCTTCGGCCAGCAGCTGCGCTGGTTTCACGACCACCTCGGCCCGCGGCCGGAGCCGGTGGCGTGGGCCATCCTCGAGGCCGTGCGGCACGACCGGCCGCTCATCGCCCCGGCGCCGGGGTTCGACGGCCTGTGGTGGATCAAGCGCGCCTCGGCCGGGATGTACAACCGGCTGGCCCGGCAGCTGATGCGCCTGGCGCCGCGCTAAAACTGGCCCCGGCGGTGGGCGCCGGTATGATGCCCACAGGATGCACCTCGCGACCCTCGACCTCACCATCGTCCTGGTCTACATCGGGCTCACCGTGGTGGCCGGGCTGTACTTCGCCCGCCGCGCCACCCGCAGCGTGGAGGACTACTTCGTCGGCGGCCGCACCCTGCCGTGGTGGCTCGCCGGGACGTCGATGATCGCCTCCTCGTTCTCCATCGACACGCCGCTGGGGATCACCGGGTGGGTCGCCTCCCGGGGGATCAAGGGCGTGTGGTTCGCCTGGTCCTTCATCATCGGAGGGGCCGGCACCTTCGGCACCTTCATCTTCGCCCCGCTGCTCAGGCGATCGCGGATCATCACCACCGCCGAGCTGATCGAGCTGCGCTACAGCGGCCGGCCGGCGGCGCTGTTGCGCGGGTTCAAGGGCGTCTACTTCGGCATCCTCACCATGTCGATCTCCATGGGCTGGGTCATTCGCTCGGTGCTGGTGCTGAGCCAGGAGGCGCTGGGGTGGAACGCCATGCCGGCGCTGCTCACGATCATGGCCATCACCCTGGTCTACACCGCGGCCTCGGGGCTGTGGGGCGTGGCAGCCACCGACTTCATGCAGTTCTTCTTCGGCGGGGCGGGGATCGTCGTGCTGGCGGTCTACGCCGTGAGTTCGGTGGGCGGGCTGCAGGGGCTGCACGACGGCCTGGTGCAGCGCTACGGCGTGGCCGAGGCCGCGCAGCGGCTGCAGTTTGTGCCGCGGCCGGGCTCCGACTTCTTCACCACGTTCCTCGTATTCGTCACGCTCAAGTGGTGGGGCAACCCGCCGAGCTCGATGAACCAGCGCATCATGTCCACCAAGAACGAGCGCCACGCCACCTTCGCCACGCTGCTCTTCGCCACCGTGCACTTCGCCATGAACTACTGGCCGATGATCCTCGTGGCGCTGGTGAGCCTGGTGCGATACCCGGCGCTGCCCGCGGCCCACGCCGAGTACGGCTACGCCCGGCTGATGGTGGACGTGCTGCCCACCGGTGTGCTGGGCCTGGTGCTGGCGGCGCAGGTGGCGGCGTTCATGTCCACCATCGACTCTCAGGTCAACACCGGCGCGTCGTACATGGTCAACGACATCTACCGCCGGTTCATCCACCCCGAGGGGGACCGCAAGCACTTCGTGCGGGCGAGCCAGGTCAGCTCGCTGATCATGTTCGGGCTGGCGCTGGCGCTGAGCTTCGCCATGACCTCGGTGCACGAGGCGTGGAAGTACCAGGCCAACCTCATCGCCGGCTTCGGCTTCGTGGTGGTGGCGCGCTGGTTCTGGTGGCGGCTCAACGCCTGGAGCGAGATGGCGGCGCTCATCGGGTCGGCGCTGGGCACGATCCTCACCAACCACATCCTGGACATCCCGTCCTTCGGCTGGAAGTTCATCATCACCGCGTTGATCTCCATCGCCGCCTTCATCGTGGTGGGGGCCTCCACGCGCCCCGACCCGCTGTCCTCGCTGGCCGAGTTCTGCCGCACGGTGAAGCCTTACCCCTGGGGCTGGGGACCGGTGCGGGAGGCCTACCCCGACATCGAGTGGAGCCCCAACCTGTCGCGCAACGTCCTTCTGTGGATTGTGGGGACGGCCGCGGTGTTCGGTATCTGCTTCGGGCTCGGACACCTGCTGCTGGGGACACGGGTGGAAGGTCTGATCCTGCTCGGGTGCTCGGCCCTGATCTTCGTGGGGCTGGTGCGGTACTGGCGCCCCTGACGCCTGTTGCCACCTGGCTGCAGGTACTCGGCAGCACCGACCCCGGTTCCGTCAGCTCAACATACTGGAATCACTTGTTTCGGGACCGGGCACGACCTGTGCATGGTAAAAAATTGGATCGCTCCATACCGAAAGGCGCCCATGTTCAACGATCGACAGCCTCGCGTCATCGTCGATGAGCCCGTCTCGTTGATGTTGCCCACCGGGCCGGAGCTCGCCGGCCGGTTGCGCAACCTCAGCCAGGGAGGGGCCTTCATCGTGGACCTCGCCGCCCATCCACCCGTGAGCTCGCGTATCCACCTCTCCTTCGTGCTGCCGGGCGGGGCCGAGGTGGACACCGATGCGACGGTGCTCAGAGCCGTGACGGACGCGTCCAGCGAACCCGAGGGCATCGCGGTCAAGTTCGAAGACCTGGACCCCGAGGTGCTGTTCCCCTTCATCCACGAGGCCGTGGGCCCAGGAATGGGGGCCTCTCCTACAAATGACCGGGTGCGGCTCAAGCTGGAGACCCAGGAGGTGGTGATCACCGCCCGCTGTCGGGGCGAGGAGCGCGGTGCGCTGCTGGTGGAGTGCGACCTGCCGTTCCTGTGCATCGGAACCGGAGTCCAGCTGCAGCACGGCCCCGGCGGCGCGCTGCGCAGCGGCACGCTGGCCTGGGTCTCGACCCAGGTCCCGCCGGGCAGCCCCTACCCGCGGATCCATCTCGGCATCGCGCTGGACGAGGGACACAAGGACGTGACCCCGTCGCTTTGCTCGCCGACCCGGCCGCCGCGCACCGAGCGGCAGGACCCGACGGAGGTGGTACGGGCCCCGGCCCCATCGCCCGAGCCATCCGCCGTGGAGACGCCGCCAACCCCCCGCGTCGCGAGCTGGATCGCGCCGCTGAGCGCCAGCCTGGTGCTGGCCGGCCTGCTCGTGAGCGCCGCCATGGTCTACACCCATCAAGACGTCGCGCCCCGGGTCAACGTCCCGCTGGGCGCGGCGCTGGTGGTGGCCGATCCCGATCCCGCACCGCCCACTCCCGTCGTGCCGACGGTGGCCCCGGCGCCTCGACGGCCGACGGTCCACGCGCGCTCCCGTCGCCACCCGGCCTGGGGCCGTGTGGTGTCGAAGCGCAGGAGACACCGGCCGGCCAGCGGTCACCTGATCCAGGCGCGACGTGCGATCCAGAAGCACAGCCTCAAGGACGCCCGCCGCCACGCGCTCAAGGCGCTGGCCACCGATCCCGGCAACACCGAGGCCGCCGGCCTGGTGCGCGACCTCAACCGCCGCCTGAAGCCCTACTAGCGTGTCACCTGAAGCCCTACTAGTAGCCCTACTAGCGGGTAGCAGCCCTAGCGGGTCACGCAGTTGACTTGTTGACTGTTGCCCCCCAGGAATGTCCCATGACCTACCGTGATGATCAGGACGCGCTGGTCCAGCGCGTCGGGGCCCTCGAGCAGCAGGCCCGGCGGGCGGAGCAGCTGGAGCGTCGGGTGACGGAGCTCGAGGCCGAGAACCGCGAGCTGCGCGCCGCCGCGACGATCGCCGCATCCCCCGTGGCCCAGAAGACCGTGGAGAAGACCCCGATGGAGCCGATCTACGTCGACGCCAAGATCCGGGACTACATCGCCGCGCTGGTGCAGGCGACCCGGGCGCCGGTGGAGCACGGCGTGCCGGCCCTGGCCCCCCACATCCTGTCCGGTGCCCGCGACTCGGACATGGCCGAGATCCTGGAGGCCACCCGGGCGTACGCCTCCGATGCCGGCCGGCGCTACGTCGTGCCCGAGGACGTCAAGACCGTGGCCCCCGACGTGCTTCGCCAGCGGATCATCCTCACCGGCGATGCCCGGGCGGCGGGCATGACCGTGGAGCAGATCGTCGACCAGATCCTGGACTGGGTCGAGGTGCCGTGAGCCCCATCCTGGTCACACGATTCCATCCGGGTCACGCAGTTGACTTGTTGACTTGTTTCCATCCGGGTCACGCAGTTGACTTGTTGACTTGTGTCCGGCTGGAGGCCGGACCGATCTGGGGGTGAAGATCCCGGCGCCGTGGCTGGCCCGGCGCGAGCCGCTGGAGGTCATGCGGCTTCCGGGGTGAGCTGCGCTGGCGATCGGTCCGCTGGCAATCGGGACGACAGCACTGCCAACCCGGTTGGCGGCCCGTCGGTGGAACCCCTTGACACCCCACGCGGCCGCGCGTGGCCTGCATCTTGCTCCCGGCCGATGGGTCGATGGCGGCACGCGGGTTCCCGAGCATTCCGGTACTCCTGATCGGCGCGGTCTGCGCGATCTGCGCCTGCGGTCGTCGAACCGACGCACCGACCCTCCCGCCGGTGGGGGAGCGGATGGCGCTCTCCGTCGGCGGTCGTGAGGTCGATCTCCTGGTGGTGGTGGACAACTCGAGCTCGCCCGTCGAGGTCGAACAGTTTGCCCCGGGGTTCGTGACCTTCGTCCAGAGCCTGCGCAGCCCCCTGCTGGGCGGTGCGGGCTGCTCGGCCTCGCACCCCGAGCGGTGCGAGATCCCCGACATCCGGATCGGCGTCGTCACCACCGACATCGGCGCCGGTGGCTTCCACCTCCCCGGCTGCGATCCGGGCGGCGACGGGGGCCGGCTGTGGATGGGTGCGATCCCAGGCTGTACGGTGCCCACCGGACGGTGGATCAGCGTCGAGGGCGGCGCGGTGCACAGGCAAGGCGCTGCGGCGGATCCGGTGAAGGCGCTGGTCTCGGCGCTGAACTGCTTCGGGTGGCCCCCATTCAACGGATGTGGCTTCGAACAGCCGCTGGAGGCGGCCCGTCGCGCGCTGGATCCCGCGCTGGGGATCAACCCCGGCTTTCTTCGGCCGGACTCGGTGCTGGTCGTCAGCCTGATCACCGACGAGGACGACTGCTCGGCCGCACGGCCCGAGATCTTCGACCCCGGCCAGCCTCGCTTCGGTCTGCTGACCAGCTACCGGTGCTGGCAGTTCGGGATCGAGTGCGACGAGTCGATGATGGAGCCCGGCCTCAAGCACAACTGCCGCCCGCGGGACGGCTGGCTGTTCGACGTCGAGGGCTACGCGCGCTTCTTCCAGACGCTGAAGCCGGGTCGCGTGGTCGCCCTGGTCGTCGCGGGTCCGCCCACCCCCGTCGATATCGAGCGCGACGAGGGGGGCGTCCTCCATCCGAAGGCGAGCTGCCAGACCTCGATCGGGCGGTCCGTGCCGGCCCCGCGTCTCGCCGCCTTCGCGCGGGAGCTCGCCGGCCACGGTCTGTTCAATCCGCTGGAGGTCGACTCCTGCGCCACGCTGCAGCCCGTGGGACGGCCGCTGGCCAGCACGGTGCTCGACGTGATGGGAGCGACCTGTCTGCCGCGCCCGCCGCTGACGGTGGATGGCACGCTCGCCTGCGCCGCCGACGAGACTATCGCCGCGGACACGATCTGCGAGGAGGGTTGCCTCGAGGCCGTGGACTGCACCGTCGAGGAGGTCTCCCGCGGGTCGGACGGACGGGCGGTGCGCCGCGCCATCCCGCGGTGTCCCGGCCCCCTGTTCGATCCACACATTGCGGCGTGCGGCACAACGTGTCCCTGCTGGCGCGTCGTGTCGCGGAGCACCTGCCCCGGCGGCGCGACCCAGACGTTGCAGGTGCTGTGGAGCCAGGGACCCATCGCGAGCCAGGCGGTGCACGCCGAGGCCTCCTGCGCGTCCACCGCCTTGCCCTGGGGATCGCCCGGGCTGGCGGGCGTCCGTCAGTGTGGGCGGTGATCTGATAGATGTTGATCCACCCGGCCCCCGGCGCGACAATCTGAACACGATGAGGGGGATGCTCATGACATACCCGTTCTGTCTGGCCCTCGCGGTCGCCGCGATGGGTGCGTGCGCCCCGCCCCCCGCGCAGGTGGCGGATGTCGAGGCCGACCTCGGACCCGACGCGACGACCCGCGATCCGGTGACGGACCAGAACCGCGACTCGGACGGCGACGGCGTGGTCGACCGGCTGGAGCAGTACTTCCGGATGGACGATCGCCTGGGGTGCTGCGTTCCCCGGTGCGGCGTGAAGGTGGACGAGCACTGTCGCGAGCTGATGCACGACGGATGTGGTCCCGGTCAGACCTGCACCGACGGCGCCTGCCTGCCGCGCGTGAGCTACGCCTGCGCCATGGGGGAGACCTCGCCCACCCTCCGGAGCACGTTCGCCGACGGGATCGACGACGGGCAGCGCGGGACCTCGGTCTGCTGGCCGCGCGGTGCGCGGATGGAGGCGGACTACACCGGCGAGTGGCATCTCGCCTTGCCGCTGGCCGCGAGCTACACCCCGTGTGCGTGGACGCGGTGGCCGGCGCACACGGCCCTGTTCACGGTGCCGGAGCTGTCGGGCGCAGCCGTCGGATTCATCAGCTCCGCGCCCACCGACGCCTCCGACATCGAGGCGGTGGTCCAGCAGCTGCAGCAGCGGCTGGCGTCGGTCTCCGCGGCCGCCGTGACGGTGTCCAGCGGCGCCCGGGGGCGCACGCACGAGGGCTACGACCTCGCGTTTCCCGTGGTGCTCGCCGTGACGGCCAGCGTCCCCCGGACGCCGGGGGACATGGCCCGGGAGCTCTCGGGGGCGGTGGAGGGGTCCGGACACTGCGCTGCGCCGTCGTGGCTCGTCGCTGGCGCCACGTCCAGCCTGTTCCGCGTGCGCGCCACGGTCATCCGGCGCTTCGCCTTCAAGACGACCAGCAAGGGGAAGATCGTGCTCGACGCCAACGGGCTGCCGGTGGACTCGGGGAAGGTCTCGAGGTGGCGCGCGGTGGTGCTGGCGGTGGTGGAGCCGATCCCCGCCGCGCCGATGTCGGCGACGAGCCGGGACCTGCTGGATCGCCTCGGCCACTTCAGCGCCGTGTCGAACGGTAGTTGGTGCCTGGTGGACTCGTGGTGCGCCACGTCGGTGCTGGCGCCGGGCGACGACACGCTCCCGTTCCCCCTGACGCCCGTCGCCACCTCGGTGCGAGCGGCCTCGGGCCGGCGCGCGCTGGAGCCCGGTACCGAGTACGAGCTGGTCTACTCCATGGCGCCGCGGCAATCCGCCCTGAAGCTGCACGGGGTGCACCCGGCCGGGTTTCCGATCAGCGCCTCGTACCACGTCTGGACGATCGTGACGGACTGCGATGGAGGGCCATGATGGCGCGATGGGTGGGCTGGCTGCCGTGCGTTGTGTTGGTCGTGGTGCCGGGCTGTGATGCGCAGAACGGGGTGTCGATGCCCGACGGCGGGGGCGACGTGGCGCGCCCCGTGGACCTGATGCCGCCGGATCTGGCGCCGGATGTCGGCCCGGACGGCGGCTGTGTTCCTGGCTGCCACTGGGACTGCTTGGGGGGCACCGTGTGCGCTGCCGGCGAGGTGTACGTAACCGGGGGCGGGTCCGTTCCCTGCTGCAAGTTTGGAGATCCGTGGCCCTTCCCCGGCCCGGAGTGCACCGCGGGTCCTCCCGTCTGGACCTGCGCCACGCCCCAGTGCGCCGCCCCGGATCCGCGGTACGCGCTCTGTTCGCGGGTCCAGGCTCCACCGGGGGACTACAATCATCTGTATCGGCTGAACTGCACCGACACAAAGAGCGCGACGCCGGGTGCCGCGTGTGCCACGGACACGGACTGCCGCCCGGCAGCGCCCGACGTGGAGGGACGCCTGGTGTGCGAGGCCGCCACGTTGAGCTGCGTGGAGACGTCACGGCCTGATCAACCGGCGAGCTACCAGGCGTCCTGCGGCCTGTCGGCGGCCGATTTCGGATCGCTTCCCGGGTGGGACGATCGTCTCGTGCCGGGGAAGACCTGCCCCCTGTGCCACGTGTTCTGGGACAAGGCCAACGCCTGCCTGCTGCAGGGGTGTACCATGCCGTGCAAGTTCGACGAGGACTGCCCCCCGGATTCGATCTGTCTGTGCGCGATGGACGAGAGCTCGATGCTGCTGCAGTTCTGCGCCGAGGCGACGGGGCGGGAGCTGGTCGAGGACCGTGTCAGTGGCCTGTCGTGCCCCGGTGGCGGCGGCGTGGACGCCGGGCCGCCCGACGGGTCGCCATGAGCCAGGACAGGGTGACAGACATGACTGATCACGACTACCACGACTATGATCTGTCGGCGCGGTTCTACGACCACGTTGTGCCCTACCGCGAGCGGCAGGAGGACGTCCGGTTCTACGTCGAGCACGCCCGGGCGGCGGGCTCGCCGGTGCTCGAGCTGGGCTGCGGCACGGGCCGCGTGCTGCTGCCCGTGGCGCGGGAGGGCATCGCCATCACCGGGGTCGATCTGTCGGCCCCGATGCTGGCGGCCTGCCGCGAAAAGCTCGAGGCCGAGCCGCAGGAGGTGCGGTCCCGGGTCCAGCTGGTGGAGGCCGACATGCGCGACCTCGATCTGGGGCAGACCTTCACCCTGGCGATGCTCCCGTTCCGGCCGTTCCAGCACCTGCTGACCAGGGACGACCAGCTGGCCTGCCTGTGCGCGATCCACCGCCACCTGGCGCCGGGAGGCCGGCTCGTGCTGGACCTGTTCAACCCCTCGCTGGAGGCGCTGGTGGACGAGACGCACCTGTCGGAGTGGGGCGACGAGCCGGAGTTCACGACCCCCGCGGGGGAGCGGGTGCTGCGCCGCTTCCGCGTCGCCCGCCGGGACCTGCTGCACCAGGTCCAGGACCTGGAGATGATCTTCCACGTCACGTCCCCCGACGGAAGCACGCGGCGCGAGGTGGAGCGGTTCCAGATGCGCCACCTGTTCCGCTACGAGGCGGAGCATCTGCTGGTGCGCGCCGGGTTCGAGCAGGTCGAGGTGTTCGCCGACTTCGATGGCACGCCGTTCGGCGCCACCTACCCGGGGGATCTGGTGCTGGTGGCGTCGCGGCCGGCGTGAGACAGGACGTGAGCCATGTCGAAGGACGAAAAGCGGCGCCGCCGGGTGTGCATCGTCCTGGCTGCGACCGTGGCGGTCGGTGGACTGCTCTCGATCTGGGGCGTGGTTGGCTTTCGTGGGGGGAAGCCCGCGAACGCGGACTGCGTCTCGACCCACGAGTGCCGACAGGGGCTGCGATGTCTGGATCCCGACAACGGAGGCCCGGTGGACTACGGGGGAGGATTCTGCATGGACCCACTGGCGTTCACTCGCAACGAGCGCAACGTCGCGTGCCAGGTCGATGAGGCTCGCTGCCGCTGGAATGGGCTGTGCACATCTTGGCGCGGGAAGTGTGTCGCCCGGAGCAACGCGGATTGCGTCAACGCCGTGGTGTGCACGAAGCAGGGACGATGTCGAGCTGCAAACGGTCGCTGTGTGAAGTGAGCTGTGCACCGCGTGGTAGCATGTGCCCGGACAGCCCGGAGGATATTCACATGGATCGATCGACGAAGATGTGGCTGTGGCTCGTGGGCCTGGCCGGCGTGGCGGTGTGCGCCATCCCGTGGGTCAGCGGCATCATCGGACTCATCGCGGGGGTCGCCATGCTGCACTCCAACCGTCGGGACCGGCAGTGGGCGCTGCTGCATGACCGCACCGAGCCGCTGCGCCCCATGGGCGAGGCGGTGGCCGGTCAGCTGGTCCGTATCTCGGGCAAGGTGGTGTCGGACGCCACGGTGCGGGCGCCGGTGTCGCAGGGCGATGTGGTCTACGCCGCGGTGGTCGGGACGGCCTCCATCCGCATGGGCGAGAACGTGGTCGAGCTGCCGGCGCGTCACCTGGGCGAGGAGGTGGAGATCGAGGACGACACCGGGCGCGCCGTGCTGCGTCTGAGCAAGGTCCACGTGCTGAGCCGCCATCACCACAAGCTGGACGAGCACAACGAGCCGCGGGTCCCCGCGGCGCGTGCGCTGTACTCGGTGCCGGAGAACCACAAGCTGGACCTGGAGGAGATGACGCTGCGGGCGGGGGACACGCTGTGGGTCACCGGGCTGGTGGAGTCGGTGGAGGAGATCGTGACCGATCGCGCCTCGGGCTTTCGCGGCAGCGGCAAGGAGCAGCGCCTGACGCTGGTCGGGACCGACGCCCACAGCCTGCTGATGACGAACCTGGAGCCCGACGAGCTGCGGCGGGTCATGCGCGCGTCGCCGACCTTCATCGCCATGGGCGCGGTGTGGCTCGTTGCCGCGGTGGCCAGCCTGGGGTTTTACGGCTGGCGCATGTTCCGCTGACGGTGCGAACAGGCGAAAGAACCACCAGCTGGGGTGCGTAACACGATCCATGACATCCTTCGTGAGGGCGCTTTCGATGGTTGTGGTGCTCCTGGCGTCCGCGGCGGCGCGGGCCGACGGGACGGTCATCGCGCGGGCCACGGACCAGCGCGGCGGGACCTGGATCCCCTGCGGCGGGATCTACAGCGTGGGCTGGGTGGTGTACGAGCTGGTCCGGGTGGTGCAGGGTCAGAGCCCCGGACCGCGGTTCGTCGGGATCCACGGCTGCCCCGACCACCATCTGCGCGGCGAGTTGCGGCTGGTGCTGAGCACGAAGCGTCCGCCGCTGCAGCCGCGCTACTCGGGCAAGCCGATGCCCGATCTGCCGCGGCGGTACGTGAGGAGCGCACGGCCCGAGGCTCCGGCGGTGACCCGCCGCGCCCGTCGGTGGCTGGGCCAGGCGCGGGCCGACGTGGAGCGCGCGCTGAAGCCGACGGGGACGAAGCCGGTCGACGGGGATTGGGTGCGCTATGGCGACGACCTGGCGCTGCGCTACGCCGGGGGACGCGTCGTGGCGCTGCGCGGGCGTGTGGCGCTGGGCATGGACTGCGTCCAGGCCGCAGCCTGGCTCGGATACATCGCCGGCAAGGGGCGCGGCTTCCCGTTGCGCAAGCGGTGGGGCTGTCTGTGGCCCGGTCTGAGCGAGCGCCACCGGCTGGCGCCAGGGCTCGCGGGCCAGCTGCGCGACGGCCAGTTCGAGGTCTGGCAGCGGTCGGCGCGATCTAGTCCGTGACCTCTCCGTCGTAGTAGTCGATGACGGTGTCGGTGCGGAAGATGGCCCGGACCCACGGCTTGTTGAAGAAGTGCACGCTGGGGGAGCCGGTGGCGGCGAACTTGTTCGAGTCGGGGTAGCCCACCACGTCGGCGTGCACCTTGTTCGACAGGCAGAGGTAGCGCAGCGGCGAGGCGCCGGTGTTGTCCAGCCGGTGGGCGTGGTCCGGTCCGGGGGGAAAGGTGATGAAGTCCCCGGCCGAGACCTGGACGCGATCCGGCCCCAGGCGCAGCGTGCCCTCTCCGTCGAGGACGAAGATCACCTCCTCGGTGGCGCAGTGGAAGTGGCAGGGAAAGGCCGACCGCCCGGGGGGCACGTCGATCCAGTTGCAGCCCATGAGCTGGCCGCCGGTGCCGGCGCCGAGCTGCTTGACCGTGGCGCTGAAGCGGCCCTTGTCGATCTCGTACGGGGTGACCTCGTTCAGGTTGAGCACGTTGGGGTGTCGACGGTTGGTGTCGCTTTTGGCCATGGACGCTCCTTTGTCGGCCAAAGGTAGCGCGCCAGGGGGCCCGGGCAACTGTTCAGGGGGTGTAGCCGCGGATCACGTCGTTGACGTAGTCGCTGATGTAGAGCGCGCCCGCGGTGTCCACCGCGACGCCGTTGGGCTGGTTGAACTTGGCCGAGACCGCCGGACCGTCGACCAGTCCGGGGGCGCCGGTTCCGGCCAGCGTGGTGACCTGACCCGCCGCGATCTGGCGGATGGCGTTGTTGGTGGTGTCGGCGACGTAGACCGTGGTCCCGCCGGCGTCCACGGCGACGCCGTAGGGCCACTTGAACTTGGCCGTCCCCGCCGGGCCGTCCGTCATCCCCGGGCTGCCGGATCCGGCCAGCGTGGTGACCTGTCCGCCGGCGATGCGGCGGATCTTGTAGTTCTCCGTGTCTGCGACGTAGAACGTCCCCGCGCCGTCCACCGCGATGTCCCGCGGATGCCGAAAGCGGGCGCTGGCCAGCGGGCCGTCGACGTTTCCCATGGTGCCGCCGGTGAGGGTCGAGACCTGCCCGCCGTCGATCACCCGGATCCGGTGGTTGCCAAAATCCACGACGTAGATCTTGCCGGACTCGACCACCAGCCCCTCGGGTTCGGAGAATCGAGCGCTGGCCACCGGTCCGTCGGCGAAGCCGCTGGTGCCGTCTCCGGCCACGGTGGTGACCTGGGTGCCGGAGATGCGTCGGATACGGTGGTTGTCCGAGTCCGCGACGATCAGATCGCCGGTGGCGGGATCCACCGCGATGCTCCGGGGTCCGTTGAAGCGGGCCGCCGCCAGGGGGCCGTCGAGGTAGCCCGGCGTCCCGCCGGCCACGGTGCTCACCGTTCCGCTCTCGAGCAGCCGGATGCGGTGGTTCTTCTGGTCCGCCACGTGGATCTTGCCCGCGCCGTCCACCGCGATACCGTAGGGGCCGTTGAAGCGGGCCGACCCGGCCGCTCCGTCGAGGAAACCGCTGGTGCCGTCCCCGGCCAGGGTCGTCACGCACTTGGGGATGGAGGCCCAGCTCGACGTACCGGAGGCGGGGTCGCAGATCTGGCACGCGTCCTTGGCGTTGATCGTGGACGCCGCCACGCAGGCGTCGTCGATCAGACAGTTACCCGCGTCGAGGTCGAAGGCGCAGCCCCCTGGCGCCGGTCCGACGCCGGTGCAGCGGTCTGTGGTGCAATCCAGCCCGTCGCTGCAGCTGTAGGATGTCCCCTGGCACACGCCGCCCTGGCATCGGTCCGAGTGCGTGCAGTCCACACCGTCGTTGCAGCTGTTGCCGTCGGCGTTGGTCCAGCCGTAGGCGTTGGTCGAGGGCACGCAGTGTAGACAGGGATTCTGGGGGCTGATGGTGCCCAGGGTGTGGCACTGGGCCGCGATCAGGCAGTTGCCCGGCACCAGCGCGTGGTTGCAGTTGCCGCCCACGCAGGTGCTGTTGGTGCAGGGCACGCCGTCCTCGCAGTCCCCTGCCGTTTTGCAGTTGCGGGGGAGATCGTCCACCACAGTCCTGTCGGTGGCGGCGTCCAGGGGAGTGGGGCTGTCCGCCAGCAGACTCTCGTCAAACTGGACCACGCAGCCATAGAGCGTGGCGCAGAGCAACGCCACGCCAACCCGATGCCTTGAAGCCATGCCAACATTATACCCCAGTGTCTGCGGCCACGGTGTACAATGTGTCGATGACTCGCTGTTCGCTCGCCGTGCTGCTCCTCGTCGTTTCATGGTCCTGTTCCACGCCGAGCCCGGCGCCGCAGGCAGCTCCAGACGTGACGGTTGTCGATGGGCCGGCGACGATCCAGGGCGCGCTGGGCAAGCGGGTCCAGGTCACGGGCAAGGCCGTCAACTCCAAGCTCTCGGCCGCCGTGGACACCGGCGCGATGGTGCTGTTCTGCGTCGAGCTGCCCGGCTGGCCGGACACTGTGACCGGCCGGCAGGTGATCGTCACGGGGCTGCTTCAGCGTACGGACCAGTACACGGCCCGAACCGATCCAGCCACCGGCGCCATCAGCCAGGGGACCGAAGGCCCGACGCTTGTGCTCCGGAGCGTCCAGTATCGCCTCAGATGATTGCGGCCACGCAGTTAACTATTTCACTTCGGCGGCCAACACCGCAAGATCGTGTGGCCCCAAGGTCAATTGGTTAGCTGCGTGACCCGATGCCGCGTGACCCGATGCCGGGGAGCTCGGCGAGGGTGGGGTGCGCGGGGTAGAGGGCGGCCAGGCTGTCGGCGCGGACGCCGGTGTGGATTGCCAGCGCCACCAGGGCCAGCACCTCCGCGGCGGATGGTCCAACCGCCGTGGCCCCGAGCACGGTCTGGCCTCGCTGGGGGTCGAGCACCAGCTCCAGCTCTCCCCGCGGCCCTTCGGGTTCGAGGTGCGCCCGGAGCGCATGGGCGAAGGGCACGCGACGGATCTCCACCGCGCGGTCGGCGCGCGCGGCGGCGTCGGGAGTCAACCCCACCTGGGCCAGCTGCGGCGCCGAGTAGACGGCCTGCACCAGGGAGGAGGCGCGGAAGGGCTCGGTGGCCACCCCGGCGGCGGTGATCCCCGCCACCCGGGCCTGGGCCAGCCCCTTGTTCACCACCAGCGGGGCGCCGGTGACGTCTCCCACGGCGTAGATCTGCGGCACGGCCGTGCGGCACAGCGCATCCACGGCGAGACCGCCGCGAGCCGCACCGTCGAGGGCAGGGGGGAGGCCGGCCGCCTGCACCACCAGCGACTGCAGGTCGGGTCGGCGCCCGATGGCGACGAAGGCCTGCTCCGCCTCGAACCGCCGTCCATCCTCCAGGATCGCGGATACCGCGTTGGGCGACGGCTCCAGCTGCTGGACCGCCACACCCTCCACGAGCTCCACACCCCGGCCGAGGAAGGCCTCGATCAGGGTCTGGACCGGTCGTCGATCGAACGGGGGCAGCACCCCATACTGGTCGACCAGCCAGGTGACGTGCGCTCCCAGCGCGGCGAAGGCGAACACGAACTCGCTGCCCGTCACGCCGCCGCCCACCACGAGCATCGTGGCCGGGATGCGCTCGAGCTTGCCCACCAGGCGGGGGGCGATGATGCGCTGGCCATCGGGCTGTAATCCGTCGGGGAAGACCGGGACGGAGCCGGTGGCCACGATGGCCGAGTCGAAGGCCAGCACCTGCGACGTTCCGTCGGGCTCCTGGACCACGACGCTGCTGCGGCTGGTGAAGTGAGCCTGTCCCGTGAGCAGCTCCACCCCGGCCTGCTGCAGGCGAACCGCCTCGTGTGACGACCAGGCGCGGCAGGTGTCGGCGATATGGCGGATGATCTGGTGTACTCCATCGGCCGTGGCGCCAACGTCTCCGCGGGCCTGAGCCTCCTGGGCCGCGTGGAGCAGCACCTTGCTCGGGATCAAGCTGTGCCATCCCGCTCGACCGCCCACCGGGCCGTCGCTGACCAGCGTCACCCGTGCTCCGTGGTTGGCTGCGGTGACGGCGGCCTCGACCCCCGCGGGTCCGCCGCCGATGACCGTTAGATGTCTCTCCATTGGCCGCTCCCTGGTCAAGTCCCCAAAGGAGTGTGCCACTGCTGGCCAGCCAGGTGCCAGCCGATTGGCTAGCCACCGATATTACTGGGAACAGAGGCTCTTGACGCGCCGCGTTGCATCGGCTACACCTTATGGACTGCAAATGACTGACTGGTCAGCCCACGCTACCAAGGAGGCCATGTGTCCACCAACTACTATCTCGACAACGAGGACCTGCGGTTCTACATCGAGCGGGGTTTCGACTGGTCCGAGATCATCGCGCTCTACGAGCAGAACTTCACCGCCGAGGAGGGGCACGCCAACGAGGAGGAGGCCAAGGAGTTCTTCCGCGACATCCTGGACAACGTGGGGAAGTTCGTCGCCACCGAGGTGGCGCCCAACGTTCGCGCCATCGACGAGCAGCACCCTCGCCTGCAGGACGGGGAGGTGGTGGTGAGCGCGGAGGCCGAGGCGGTGTTCGACGGCTTCCGCGACATGGGCCTCTACGCGTTGAATCTGCCGCGGGAGCTGGGCGGGCTCAACGCCCCCTTCGCGCTGTACTTCACCATCGCCGAGCTGATCAGCCGCGCCGATCCCGCGCTGCTGGGGCACTACGGGTTCCACGGCGGCATCGCCATGAGCCTGCTGTACTACTCGCTCAAGGAGGGCTCCATCGAGCACAAGGGGTCCACGCTGCTGAAGACGCGCTTCGACGACGCCATCGCCGAGATCGCCGAGGGCAGCGCGTTCGGCTGCATGGTGCTCACCGAGTCCGACGCGGGGAGCGACCTGTCGGCGATCCGGGCCCGGGCCAAGCTGGGCGAGGATGGCAAGTGGCGCCTGAGCGGTCAGAAGATCTTCATCACCTCGGGCCACGGACAGTACCAGCTGGTGCTGGCCAGGACGGAGGACACCGGGAACGGGCTCAAGGATCTGTCCCTGTTCCTGGTGCTGCGCCAGATCGAGCGCGACGGCAAGCGGGTCAACAACGTGGAGATCGAGCGGCTGGAGGAGAAGCTCGGGATCAACGCCTCCGTCACGGCCACGCTGGCCTACGACGAGAGCGAGGCGGAGATCATCGGCAAGCGGGGCCAGGGCTTCGAGATGATGCTGATGCTGATGAACAACGCCCGGCTGGGGGTGGGCTTCGAGGGCATCGGTCTGATGGAGGCCGCGCTGCGCATGGCGCGGGAGTACGCCGCCGAGCGCAAGAGCATGGGGCAGTCCATCGACCGCCACGAGATGATCGCCGACTACCTGGACCGCATGGAGGTCGAGCTCAGGGGGCTCCGGGCCCTGGCCTACGAGGCGGTCTGGGCCGTGGACCTCTACACCCGGCTGGAGATGAAGCTGCAGCTGGACCCGCCCGCCGACGACAAGGAGCGCAAGCAGCTGGAGAAGCGGATCCGCTCCGTGAAGTGGAAGGCGCGCGAGCTGACCCCGCTGATCAAGTACCAGGCGGGGGAGAAGGCCGTCGCCCACGCCCTGCGCTCGCTGCAGATCCACGGCGGGGTGGGGTACACCAAGGACTACCTGATCGAGAAGCTCCTGCGCGACGCGGTGGTGCTGCCGATCTACGAGGGGACGAGCCAGATCCAGGCGCTGATGGCGCTCAAGGACCAGCTGGGCGGGGCGATCAAGGACCCGGCGCGGTTCGTGCGGCGCGCGGCGCAGGCCCGGATCGCCAGCCTGTCCGCCCGCGATCCGCTGGAGCGCAAGCTGGGGCGCATCGAGACCCGGCTGCATGGCGCGATGCAGCACATCCTGACCCACATCGCGCGAGACAAGTGGCAGTGGGTCTCCGAGCGCAAGATCACCGAGTGGCCGACGGCGTTCTTGAAGGAGTGGGACGCCCGCCGGGACTTCAGCTACGGGTTGCTGCACGCCGAGCGCCTGACGCGCATCCTCGTCGCCTACCACACCGGCCGGGTGCTGGTGAAGCAGGCCCGGCGGTTCCCCGAGCGGCGGGAGCTCGCCGAGCGCTACCTCGAGCAGGCGTTGCCCGAGGTGACCCACATGCACATGGAGATCCAGCACTGTGGTGATCGCCTGCTGCAGCAGCTGGCCAGCGGCGAGGTGTCGCCCGAGGAGGCGCAGAGCGCCTGAAGCTATCCCACCCCGTCGGCCACGGCTCTGCACCCTCCTCTCCTTGACGGAGCCGTGGCCGATGGTTCTTCCTCGACCACCCGCTGGCGCGGCTATTTCCGCAGTAGCTCACGGAAGCGCTGGATCATCCTGGGCAGCGTCCGCTTCTGGGCCGACCGCCGGATCCAGTCCGGAACCCACGCCTTGGGCACACCGATGACCCGATAGGTCAGGAACGTGCGTTGTGGATCGCGCTTGAACGGCGTCAGCACCCAGCTGCCCTTGTTCTCCTTGTAGTCGCCGCGCAGCAACCACCATCGCCGGCTCCAGCGGTCGTTCTTTACCGTGTGGATCGCTTCGGTCACGGAGGTCGGGTCGGAGTAGGGGAAGGGCATGTCGACGGTGGTGCGACACACGACGTGCTCCACCCCGTTGCCGTCCCGGCGGCGCGAGATCTCCCTGGAGGCCTTGATCCGGGGCATGGTCCTGGCGAAGTTGCCGCAGTTGGAGACCAGGCGCCAGACCCTGGCCGGGGGGGCGTTCAGCACGGCCCGCAGCACCACCTCGTCGTATCCCCCGACCTTGTTCACGTGCACCAGCACCTCGCCCCGGTCCAGATCGGTCCGGGTGTCACCGTGCGCGGCGGCCGAAACCGAGACCGTCGCGAGGAGCAGCAGGGAGCGCGAGAGCATGCCGTCAGGCTGCCCAAGTTTCGTCGTGGCGTCAAACGCGGCCTGCGATCTTTGTTCGCAGTCTTACCGCGGGCTTCAGCATGAGGTGGTGGCGCGGCCGTCGACGACGCTTCAAGCTGAAGATAGAGGTCTCGCAGTTCAGTCGACAAACGCGTCGATGTGCGACGGAGACGCACACGATGCAGACTGGTGACGCATGATGGAGCCTGGCAGCGATCTGGTGGTCTGGGGCTGGATGCTTCTGCTCAGCAGCATGCTGGCTCTGGGGATCTACATCTACCAGCTCTTCTGGCGCGAACGATACCGCCACCCCTCCCACCTTGAGCAGACGATGCGCGTGCGGGGCCAGGTGTGCGGAGCGCCGGGCACCGTGGTGTACTGTGTGGGAGAGCAGGGCCAGGTGATCAGCCAGCGGTTCGAGCTGGTGGACGCTCGCGGGAAACACTGGATCGTCGATCCCGGCGGCGCCGTGCTGGCGATTCGTGGCTATCGCCACCGTGGGGGATGGGTCCGGGGCGTACTGGCGGGTGAGCGGGTGACCGTGGACGGAGTACCCACCTCGTTTCACAAGGCGGATGTGCTGTACCGGGAGTCGGGGCGGATCAGCGGCATCGAGGCCATCCGCATCGCGGGGGGACACTGGCCGGAGCTCAGGTGGCTGCGGGTTGTCAGGGTGGTGGGCGTGCTGGTCTTCCTGTTCAGCCTGACCCGGGTGCTGCTCGCGACCGCCCCGGTGGCGCCCGACGTCGAGCCGACCGAGGCGCAGATCCAGTTTGTCCGTTGCTCGGCCCAGGAGGGTAACGTGGTGCTGCCGCAGCTGGGCCGGCTGCTGGGCAACAGCCTCGGACCGCTTCCGGTGCTGGAGGATCGCCTGATCTACGAGCCCTGAGCCGCCGCCCCGGCCATCTGCGGCGCCATCCCACAGTCGTCCTCGGCGCAGCGACGCTGCAGCTGCTGGATCACCCACTGGCCCGCGGGACCGGGTGGCTCCGCCACGCGATGGATGATGTACTGCGGGACGCGCAGGTCGTCGAGCCACTCCTCGGGTTGGATCTGGATCAGCTGCCCGCTGGCGAGGTCCTCCTGGACCATGTGCTTCGGCATGTTGCCCCAGCCGAACCCGGCCCGCAGCATGGCGTGCTTGGTGGACAGATCGGCCATGCGCCAGGTCCGGGTGGACAGCACGCCCATGTCGTTGCCCCGGGTCAGCGGGCTGCGATCGGTCAGCACCAGCTGGATGTGTTCGCGCAGGACGGCGGTGGATGGTCTCGGGAATCGGGCCAGGGGGTGCCCGGGTGCCACCACCGACACGATGCGGACCGAGGTCAGCGGGCGTTTCTCGAGCCCATCGGGAAAATCCTGCAGCGGTCCGCTGATTCCGACGTGGCACACGCCATCGGCCACCAGCTTGGCCACAGCGCCCAGCGCCTCGGAGTGCAGCCGCAGGGGGATGGTCGGGTGCGCCTCGCGAAACGCGTGCAGAATGTCCACCAGCGCGGGCAGCGGGAACATCACATCCACGGCCAGGGAGATCTGGGGTTCGGTGCCACCGGCGATGAGCCGCGACCGCGCGCGCAGGTGGTCGACCTGCAACAGGATGGCCTGGGCATCGGCCATCAGCGCATTCCCGGCGTCGGTCAGCGTCGGCATCCGGGTGGATCGGTCGAACAACGTCACGTCGATCAGCCGCTCGAGGTTGGCCACGGCATAGCTCACCGCGGACTGCGCGCGGTGCAGCGCGCGCGCCGCGGCAGAGAAGCTGCCCTGTTCGGCAACCACGAGAAATACCTTCAGCTGGTCGAGCGTCAGTCCATCCATGGGTTACCCGTCTGGAATCCGCATAGCGGAAGTGATTAGCTTCAAAGGTAGCTCGCCCCACACGATCGGCCACCCGTGACGGCCCGTTTTCTGGACCGGACGCCCCACAAGGGGGATTTATCGGGATCGGCGCCGCGCCAGACCGAGGAGCAGCACCACCAGCCAGGGCCAGGAGCTCGCGCTGTCCCCGCCCACGGAACAGCCGCCGTGGAGCACCGTCCCCCCTGGAGTCGAGGGCCAGATGGGTGGCATGTTCCCCTCACCCCCCGACCCATCAGGGCCTGGCACGTGGGTCTCGGTGCCGATGGCGTCCAGGGGCTTCAGATCGGGGGTCACCGGCGCGGCATCGGGTTTGGGGGGCCTGGTGTCCGGCTTGGGTCCCAGATCAGGGGGGGGAGGGCTGGTGCACTGGGTCGAGGGCCGGCCGAGGTACGGACCCTGGCCGACCCACAGCGACGTGGGCGTGGAGCAGCTGCCGCTATAGGGGTCCTGGGAGGTGGTGGAGATGCGGACCTCGAAGTGCAGGTGGTTGCCCGTGGAGTTGCCCGAGCTGGCCACGTTGCCCAGCTGCTGCCCGCAGCTCACCTGCTGGTTGACGGCCACCTTCACCGACCAGATCTCCATGTGGGCGTAGTAGGTGAACTTGCCGTCCGCGTGCTGGAGCTTGACGTAGTTGCCGAAGCCGCCGCCGCACCCGCAGCTTCCGGTGGTGCAGGTGTCGGTGCAGCCGTCGTTGATATACACCACCGTGCCCCCGGCGCCGGCGTAGATCGGCGTCCCCTTGGCCACACCGAAGTCCGAGCCCTTGTGGCCCGTGTAGCGCTTGGTGCCGCAGTTCCAGTCCTGGCCGCTGTGGTCGAAGTAGGCCGTGACGGTGCCCTTGTCGCCGGCGAGCGGATAGCGGTAGAGGTTGGCCGCGACCGGGCGGCACAGCCCGGTGAGCAGCAGGCCCAGCACCATCGCCCTCATGGGACCCTCTGGAGCACGCGGCCGCGAAGGACGACCGCGTCACCGTCCCACGTCAGGTCCGTGGGACCGTCGGGCGGAGGGACGAAACCGGGTGGAGGACTTCCCCGCGCCCGCAGGCCGACGTTGGTCAGCTGCCGTGGCCGCCCGCCCGCGATGGGGACGACGAAGACGGAGGCCAGGCCCTGGGGGCTGGTGTCGACGAAGGCCACGTGCCGCCCATCCACCGACAGCGCCGGCAGGCAGGCGGCTCCCCCGGACGTCAGCCGGCGCCGCCACGATGGGCCATCGATGGATGCAGCCCACAGCTCGCCCCCCGCCGGCGGGCGCCGGGCGTAGACCACCACGCCGCGGAGGCGATCCAGCGCCAGCTGGGGCAGGACCTCGTGCGCCAGCATTCGGACGTGGCGCGTGGAATGCAGCGTCAGCTCCCCCCCGATGCTCACCCGCAGCGCCCGACCGTCGGGCAGCCGCTGCTCGGTGGCCGCGCCCTGCACCACCGGCTCCCCCAAGGGGCGCAGATCCGGAGCGCAGCCGAGGAGGGCCAGCACGCACGCCGACAACGAGCTGGTGACAATGGTCCGCATCGAGCTTCAGCTCCAGTATACAACACGACTCGACGCGACACCGGGCAAACACATCGGACGCCCTCGCTCCTCGTCTCGAGCGAGCGCTGTGGCCACCCCACACCGAGGTGCTATGCTTGCGCGGGTCATGATCGGACCCCCAACGAAAGAGCCTCCGTGTCGTTTGTCTTTGCCTTCGTGCTGCCCACAACACGCTGCCTGGCGCACTGCGAGTTCTGCTTCTACGAGAGCGGCCACAGCATCCGGGTGGACGAGGTGGACTTCCTCCGTCCGCTGGACACGGCGCTGGAGGCGCTGCTGGATCGGGGGCTGCAGCAGGTGATCATCTCCGGCGGGGAGCCGCTGCTGTCGCCGCTTCTGTCGGACCTGCTGCAGCTGCTGTCGGACAAGATGATCCACCTGCTGCTCCTGTCTCACGGGGAGCTGCTCGACGAGAAGTGGCTGGAGCGGCTGGAGCAGGCCACGGTGGACGACATCACGATCTCGGCGCTGGACGCCGGCGAGCCGCTGCGTCAGACGGTGCACCGCATCATGTTCCACTCACGCTACACGCCGACGCTGCTCACCTGCGTCAATCGACGCAACGTGGCGGAGCTGCCAGGGCTGCTGGAGTTCTCCACCCGCCGCAACCTCCCGCACCTGTTCACCCCGGTGTTTGTGCCGCGGAGGGCGGAGTGCTTCGATCGGTTGAGCCTGCACGGGCTGACCGATGGTGAGTGGGACGACCTGGTGCGGATGATGACCCCGTGGGCCGAGGCCAGCGAGTCGAACTTCTACCTGGCGATGATCCGGGAGTTCTACGGCGGCATGCCGGTGCACCCGGGGTTCTGTCCGATGGGGACCCGCGGGCTGGTGTTCGACGCCGACGGATCGGTCTATCCCTGCTTCCACCGCCACGATCTGAAGGCGGGCAACCTGCTGCACGATCCCTGGGAGCAGATCCACGAGACGCTGATCGACAGGGGCAAGAAGCTCATCGGAGCCCCCTGCTTCGGTGAGCACTGCCTGTCGATGTTCGCCGGGATCCAGGGCTGAGCGCCAGGAGGGTGCCGCCTTCACTCGCCTCCGCCGCCTAGTCCGCGCAGATCCCCGACGCGTTGCCCTGGTCGTCGAACCAGCACCAGCACCCGACGTTCGGGGCCACGTCGGAGCAGGTTCCCCTGGCATCCGAACAGTCCCACATCGTGCTCATCTCGGCGAGGCAGGCGCCCAGGCAGTCGGAGCTGCGATCGCAGCTGCACCCCGCCTGGCCGGTGGGGCACACGCAGATCGGATCGTCCGACAGCCCGATGGCGTGCCAGCTGCCCCCGGCCTGCTCGCAGGCGGAGCGGTTGCTGCTGCCGATGCATGACGCGAAGCGCGCCATGGTGCTCTGCGAGCCGCAGGCGGGCAGCTCGCCATCGGAGCGGACGTGTCCATCGGTGTTCACCGGGCGATTGCTGCAGCTGCAGATCAGTACCAGGACGATGACGATGATGACGCGCATCCCGTGATTAGACCACGCAAGCGCCGCCGATGTACACTGGCCATCGTGAGGACGATCATGCGACGAGCGTTGGTGCCGGGGGTCATGCTGCTGCTGGGCGCGCCGTGCTGGGCGCAGGACGGAAAGATCATCGCGCAGCAGCGGAACGCCGCGGGGGAGGGCTACACCGTGATGCGGGTCTGGGGCGGCCATCACGACATGGGCTACGCCCAGGGCTTCATGCTGGCCGCCGACGTGGAGCAGGCCGCGGCGGAGGTCAAGTCCCTGGCGGGAGCGATGTACGGCCAGCTCCGCACGGCGATGCAGGCCACGGTGTGGAAGCCGACCGAGCTGGGCCCTGTTTCCAGCGCTGCTGCTGCTTCTGGCCCTGTTTCCAGCGCTGCTGCTGCTTCTGGCCCTGTTTCCAGCGCTGCTGCTGCTTCTGGCCCTGTTCAGACGGCGTCGAAGAAGCTGAAGCTGTTGCCGCCGATCCGGATCTCGTCGTGGTTGTGCAGGGTGCACTCCCGCACCGGCCGGCCGTTGACCCACACTGGCCGGAAGCCGGCGTTGTGGATCAGACGATGACCCTGGGGCCGCTGTACGATCAGCGCGTGTCGGTCGTGGATGAACCACCCGTGGAGCTGGATGTCGGCGTCCATCGAGCGTCCCAGCACGGTGGTTCCGCGGTTGAGCGAGATGCGTCGTCCCATACGGCCGCCCGGGTTCATGACCTTGATGTGGGGTCCCCGCTCCTCCACCTGATCGTGCTGGATGCGGTGCACCTCGCTGATGCTGAGGAAGCAGGTTTCCCCCGGCTCCGAGGGCTCGGATACCCGTGCGCGCTGGCGGGCCTCGAGCAGCGCCAGGCGCTGGGCGCCGGGGCGATACAGCACCACGAACTTCCCCACGCCGATCTCGTCGTCCGGTGACAGCTCGGCGCGGCGGACCTCCAGCCGGTTGAGGGTCGTCCCGTTGGGCGTCTCCATGTCCTCCACCACAGCGCGGCCGTCGTCCAGGTAGCGGATCTTGCAGTGCAGGCGCGACACGCTGGGGTTCTCCAGCACCACGTCCTGGCGCGGGTCGCGGCCGATGGTGATCACGCCGCCGTGGAACCGGTACTCGGCCACGATGGCGCGGCCCAGCAGCACCACCAGGTGTACCTCCCGTTGTGGCACAGTTTGCGCGTCACGCACTGGCGCTGGCGCGGCAGGCGGCACGACCATGGGCTGGGGCGCGGTGTCGGGCTCGGGTGGCGGGAACCGCATCTGGGGCGAGGTGTCCGGCGGCAGGTATTCCGGCGGCAGGTATTCCGGCGGCCGTCGCACCATCTCCGGCAGCGGCTGCTCCTGCGTCTGCAACGCGTTGGAGATCAGCGCCACGTCGGTCTGCAGCACCACGTCGTTGTCATGCAGCGGCTCGCCGCAGTGTGGACAGTAGGCCAGCGTCGAATCATCGATCAGCTGGCGACAGCGCCGGCAGCCCGTCATCGCTGCCTATGCCCCGTCTGGCCCCTGGGGGGGGCTCTTGAGCTTCTTGGGCGGGTTCTTCCGTGAGGGCGGCGGAGGGGAGGCCTGCAGTGTCGGGGCCTGCAGTCCGCTCCACCACCCGCTGTCGTAGCGCGCGAGGAGCAGCCCCAGCCCCTTCCACAGCTCGGCCGCGGTCCCGTCGGTGTGCCGCCGGATCCAGAACCCGATGGCCATCTGCGGCGTGAACTGCGAGCCGTTCTGGGGCACGCTGTAGCCCTGCAGCCGCGCGGCGAAGCGCTGCTGCAGGTAGGCGATGCCGTCGAAGCGCTTGCGCTTCATCGCCGTGAGGTATGCCCGCTGCTCCGTGGGGAACAGACCTCCGCGCTGGAGGTAGACGTAGCTCTCGGCCATCATGCGGAAGAAGCGGGCGAACAGCTTGTCGTACAGATCCTGGCAGCGGTGGCCCATCACCGTGGTGGCCGGATCGGGGATCAGGTTGGCGTAGCCCCAGCGCACGATCTTCGGGTTGAAGCGACCGAAGTCCCGGGTGCTGGCTTGCCGGATGTAGATCTTCAGCCCCGACAGCTGCTCCATGGCGCGGATGTCGCCGAACGAGGGCTTGGGCTTGCCGAGGTGCAGCGCCACGGCCTCCCCCAGGCCTCCGTAGTTCATGATGCCGCTGATCCCGGCCATGAACTCACCGTAGGTGCGCTGCCCCACCGTCAGACGCGCGTTGCCGTCGAACATGTACTCGTAGGGGCTGTCGAACCAGTGGCGGTAGATCGACACCAGCGCGCTGGATGGAACCGGGTTTCCGGGGGCGGGCTGCTTCGTCTCGCCGCTGAACCCCGCGAGGCACAGGGCCAGGAGCAGGCACGGGACGAGGGCTGTTGGACGGTGCATCGGTCCATTATACACAGGTTGTTCGTTCCGCCCACCCGCGCCGAGGCTTCGGCGATGCTCAGTCCAGCGGGCCGACGGCGGACTCCACCGCGGCGAGGATCGTGCCGTCCTGCACCAGCCGGGTCATGGTGTTGATGTCGCCATACAGCGGGCGGTCCTCCACCAGCGGCGCCACGTGGTCGCGGATGCAGTCGTAGGCCGCCATGCAGCCCTTGCCCGCTCTGAGCGGCTTGCGGAACTCCAGCGCCTGGGCCGCGTTGAGCAGCTCGATGCCCAGCACTCCGCAGGCGTGGTCCAGGATCTGGCGCGTCTTGAGCGCCGTGGTCATGCCCATGGAGACGAAGTCCTCCTGGTCGGCGGCCGCCGGGATCGAGCCGTGGCACGCCGGCGTGGTCAACACCCGGCTCTCGCACACCAGCGCCCCGGCGGTGTACTGCGACAGCATCATCCCGGAGAACATGCCGGCGCCCTGCACCAGAAACGCGGGGAGCCCGCGGCTGAGGTGGGGGTTCATCAGTCGGTTGAGGCGGCGCTCGGAGAGCGCGGCCACGGTGGTGACCGCGGTGCCGAGGAACTCCAGCCCGAAGGCCATGGGGGTCCCCTGAAAGTTGGCGCCGGGGATGTAGAACAGGTCGGTCTCGTCGGGGAAGAACACCGGGTTGTCCCCCACGCCGTTGATCTCGGTCTCGATCACGTTGCGCGCGTAGGCCAGCACGTCCCGCGCCGGGCCCTGGACCTGGGGCGTGGAGCGCAGGGAGTAGGCGTCCTGCACCTTCTTGTTCTTCTGCGCCAGGATCTCGGAGCTGTCGGTGACCCGGAGGATGTTGGCGGCGCAGGTCACCGAGCCCTGGTGGCCCCGGATCTCGTGCAGCCGGCGATCGAAGCTGATCATGTTCACCAGCAGCGCGTCCATCGTGATCGCGGCGGCGATGTCGGCGGTCTTGATCCAGCGCTGGGCGTCCACCACCTGCAGCGCCCCCATGCCGGTGATGACGTTGGAGCCGTTGATCGTGGCCAGCCCGTCCCGGGCCTCGAACTCGATGGGCTCGATGCCCCGCGCCTTGAGCGCCTCGAGGGCCGGTACGATCTTGCCGTCCATGTACAGCTCACCCTCGCCGATGAGGGTCAGCGCCATCTGCGCCATGGGTGACAGATCGCCGCAGGCGCCGACGCTGCCGCGGACGCAGGCCACCGGCGTGAGGCCGGCGTTGAGGATCCGGACCATCTGCTCCACCACGGCGGGACGCAGCCCGGAGTGCCCCTTGGACAGCACGTTGATCCGCGTGCACCACGCGGAGCGGCTGGACTCGGCGGGGGCCGGCTCGCCCTGGCCCGCCGCGTGGGAGTAGATCAGATAGCGCTGGAACGACTTGTGCTGGTCGGGCGACAGCGTCACCTCGGCCAGCTCGCCGATCCCGGTGTTGATGCCGTACATGATGTCGCCGGCGGCCAGGCGCTGCTCCAGCTTCTTCCGGCAGCGATCCACCGCTGCCATCGCTCCGTCCGTGACCTGGACCGACTCGAATCGTCGCGCGACCAGCTCCACCTGCTCGCACGTCATGGATCTTCCATCGATCAGAACTGCCATGCTGCTGTCCCTTTTCGTCAGATATCGCGTTGGGTTGAGGGTTGAGCCATCCCGGCGGGTATAGCACCCGGCCCATGGGTTGGAAAGGGCCGGATCTTCAGTTCCCGGGTGATCTCCCGCGTGCGAGCTGCTCGTGGATGCAGTGCAGCTTGCGTCGCCTGTAGGGGCTGTGGGGCAGCTTCAGCCCTTTGGGCCAGGCGTTGATCATCGCCTCCTGCGCCGCGGGGCTGCCCAGCCACGGACGCGGCACGCCGGCGTTCCGGCTCGAGGCGCTGGTGGCTCGCTTCGGCTCGCTGGGCTTCGTCGGCAGCATCTGCAAGCGAGAGATGTACGAGGAGGCGCTGTGCGGAGTGCGTAAAGTGTGGGACGCTGTGGCGGCGCCGTGAGGCCACACACGCGAGGCGAGAGACATTGAAGCCGCAGATCGTACAGGGCGATCTCCTGGACCAGGAGGTCGAGGTCATCGTCAACGCCTGGAACCGCAACATCATCCCGTGGTGGCTCCTCATTCCCCAGGGCGTGTCCGGGGCGATCAAGAAGCGTGCAGGCCATGCGCCGTTTCGCGAGCTGGGCCGGATGGGCGCGATCCCGCTCGGCGGGGCCGTGGTGACCGGCGCCGGCCGACTGCCGTTCAGGGCCATCATCCACGTGGCCGGCATCAGCATGCTCTGGCGCTCGTCGGAGCGGTCGATCCGCGGCTCGGTGCAGAGCGCGATGCGGCTCGCGTCCGAGCGCGGCTACCGGTCCATCGCCTTTCCGCTCATCGGCGCCGGGACCGGTGGGTCGCGTCAGGGCCGGGTGCTGGAGATGATGAAGGACGAGCTGTCCCGCCTGGAGTTCGACGGCGAGGTGCGCATCGTCACCTACAAACCATCCACCGCCGGTCGGTGAAGCCCGCCTGGCCCGGAACGCGGATCAACGAGCGGCCGGAACAGGAGCCACCGTCACCTCGAGCGTCGCCCCGCCGTGCTCGGTGGTGACGCGCACGGTGGTCGTTCCGGGCTTCACGCCGGCGAGCACGAACACGGCGGGCTTCTGGTTGTCCACCGTCCCGTCGACGATGCGCTGGCGCAGCTCGTCGAGATCCACCGGAAGCACCCGGGCCACGCCGGGGTCATCCACGCGCTGGGTCATGCCGTCGCACGGACCGGCGTGGCCGGAGCTGGTGCTGGTGCACTCGATGGCCAGGGCCACGCCCTGGGAGACGGCGATCGTGCCCTCGGCGTCGTCGAGCAGCGCGGTGCGGTCGGGTGGAGGGGAGGAGATGGCCTTGAAGCTCACCTCGCCGCAGCCGGCGAGGACCACACACAGGATCAAGCTCAATCGCGCGTTCATGGCAGCACCACCAGGTCGATGTGCGCGGTGTGGCCCGCGCTGGTCACGGTGATCCGGGTCTTGCCGGGCTTGCGGGCCAAGATCTCCCGCCGGGAGCCCAGCCCGGGGTCGAGGAGCGTCACGCCGTCGTCGCTCGCGCTCCAGCTCGCGTCCACCTCCCCCAGCAGCAGCCGGTCCTGATCGTAGGGCCGCACGTCGAGGACCACCCGGTCGCCCGCCAGCAGCTCGACGCGATCCTCCAGCTGGCCCATGTCTCCACCCTGTGGGCCGAGGAGGTGGAACCCGATGCGCGATGGCGCCTGGACCGAGACGTGGATGAAGTCCACCAGCCGCTCGCCGGGGGCGACGACCAGCAGCGCCACGATCCCCTGCTCCACGCCGGTGAGCGTGTTGCCGGCAGTTTTGAGGATCTTGGGGTCCACGGGCTGGAGCTCGAACCCGAGCGCGGCGGTGCCGGCGTACGTCAACGCGACGTCCACCCGCAGCGTCGCTCCCCTGGCGATGGGGGCGTGCAGCCCCGCGCTGAGACATGCCTGATCGGTGGGTGCACAGTCCGTGCTGAAGCCGACCTGCCCCATGGCGCCAGGGCTCCCCTCGCTGCATCCAGCGAGCATCCCGAGTACTCCGAGAAGCGAAATAGCGCGTTGCATGATTCCTCCTTCCGGTTCGCCCGGCGGGTTTGCCAGATGCATGCCAGGCGAAAGCGCTGGATTCGCGGGGCCCTGGCGAGCACCGTCGCCGGGGCAGATCAGCACCCGCCGCTGATGCGCGACATTTGTGTCGTGTGTGAACCTCGAGCGAGGCATACTTCCTGCGAGTAGTCCGAGGAGGCGACCGATGGAACAGAACCCGACTGGAGCGATCCTGCAGCGCGACGGGCTGACCTACGCTATCGTGCCGCGAACACCCGTGGGGCTGGTCACGCCCGGGGATCTTGAGAAGATCGCCGCCGTCGCCCGCAAGTTCAACATCCCGGTGATCAAGATCACCTCGGGGCAGCGCTTCGCGCTGGTGGGCATCAAGCGCGATGATGTCGACGCGGTGTGGAGCGATCTCGAGATGGATCCCGGCAAGGCCACCGAGCTCTGCCTGCATTACGTCCAGGCCTGCCCCGGTACCGCGGTCTGCACGTTCGGGATGCAGGACTCGCTGGGGCTGGGGACGCAGATCGAGGAGTTCTTCATCGGGCTCGAGCTGCCGGCGAAGGTCAAGATCGGCGTGTCTGGCTGTCCGTTCTGCTGCGGCGAGAGCTTCGTCCGCGACATCGGTGTGTTCGGCAAGAAGAGCGGGTGGAACCTGGTGGTGGGCGGCAGCTCGGCGCGCCGGCCCCGGGTGGGCGACCTGATCCGCGAAGGGCTGACGGCGGCGGAGGTCATCCCGCTGATCAAGCGAATGCTCGAGTTCTACCGCGCCAACGCCAAGAAGCGCGAGCGCATGGCGAAGTTCGTCGACCGGATCGGCATCGAGGAGGTCAAGGATGCCCTGGCGTGACGATCGATCCACGGCCATCGAGGTGACACATGAGGGCAGCGGTTGTTGCGGCGCTGATGCTCCTGGTGCTGAGTCCCCGGGCCGAGGCGAAGATCCCCACGGTGGAGCAGCTGCTGCGCACCGGTGAGTTCGCCTTCACCGCCGGCTCCTCGGTCTACCGCCTGCTCAAGGATGGGACGTTCGTCCTCGAGCCCGCCGGAATCAGCGGACGGACGATCCGGGGCGCCTGGCGCAAGAACTCCGCCGGGTTCTTCGTGATCGTCGGCCGCTGGGAGTGGCTGCGTGGGATTCGAGGGGTGGCGGTCGTGCTCCTGCTCACCGCCCCGGCGCAGCGGCGCTGACACCAAGCAGCGTTGTCCGTGGTACGCTGGGGGCTCACCGGAGGTGTCACGATGTCCACGACCGGGCCCCACAAGGTCATGCTGGCTGACGGGAAGTATGAGCTCACCGAGGTGGCGGGGCAGGGCGGCATGGCGACGGTGTGGAAGGCGATCATGCGCGGGGCGGCGGGCTTCTCGCGCTACGTGGCGATCAAGCACATCCTGCGCAAGTTCCACACCAACGACGAGTTCGTCAAGATGTTCGTCGAGGAGGCGCGGGTCGGATCCCAGCTGCAGCACGCCAACATCGTGCAGACCTTCGACTTTGGCGAGGACTCCAACGGGGTGTACTTCCTGGTGCAGGAGTGGGTCGAGGGCGTGGATCTGGCGCGCTACCTCGAGGGCCACGAGCAGGCGGGGCAGCGCGGATCGTGGCCGCTGCTGGTGGCGATCTGCGTCGAGACCCTGCGCGGGCTGAGCGCGGCCCACGAGCGGGTGGACGGTCACGGTCACGTGGCGCCGGTGATCCATCGCGACGTGACGCCGCACAACATCCTCATCGGCACCAACGGGATCGTGAAGATCACCGACTTCGGGCTGAGCCGCGCCATGGATCGGCTGCAGATGACCCACCCCGACGTGATCAAGGGCAAGCTGCGGTACCTGGCGCCGGAGGTCACCATGGGACAGCCGGCCACGGTGCAGAGCGATCTGTTCGGCCTGGCCATCGTGCTGTGGGAGTCGCTGGCCGGCCGCCCGCTGTACCATGGAAACACCGACGCCGAGGTGTTCCTCAGCGCGCGCAAGGCCGAGATCCCGCCGCTGGGCCGGCTGCGACCGGATCTGCCAGGGACGCTGGTGGAGGTGCTGGACGTGGCGCTGGCCCACGAGCCGGGGCAGCGCTTCGCCTCGGCGCGTGAGCTGCTCCGGGCGCTCACCAGCCAGCTGCGTCTGGTGTCGGAGTCCACCGACGCCTTCGCCCTGTCACGGTCGGTGCTCCAGGCCCGCGGCTGGCTGGGTCTGCCCGAGCCGCGGCCGGTGCCGCCCGCCTGACGTTACAGGTCGTGCGGCCGTTATGCTTCACGCCGCGTCAGGATCGACGACGATCACGGCCGCGCCGTCGAACCGCCCCTCGCGCAACGCCTGCAGCGCCTCGTTGGTCTGCTCCAGCGTGAAGCGGGTCACCTCGGTGCGCACCGGGATCTGCGGGGCGAGCGCAAGAAACTCCAGGCCGTCGCGACGGGTGAGGTTGGCCACCGAGCGCAGGGTGCGCTCCTCCCACAGGATGGCGTAGGGAAAGGCGGGGATCTGGCTCATGTAGATCCCGGCGCACACGACGGTGCCGCCGGGACGCACCGCTCGCAGCGCGGTGGGCACCAGGTCGCCCACGGGTGCGAAGATGATCGCCGCGTCCAGCGGCCCGGGTGGTGGGTTTCCGGCGTCGCCGGCCCACGCGGCGCCCATGCGCCGGGCGAATCCCTGGCTCGTGTGGTCGCCGGCCCGGGTGAAGGCCAGCACCTCGCGCCCCTGGTGCACCGCCACCTGGGTCAGGATGTGCGCCGCGGCGCCGAAGCCGTAGAACCCCAGACGTCGGGCGTCGCCGGTCATGCACAGCGAGCGGTAGCCGATCAGGCCGGCGCACAGCAGCGGGGCGGCCTGCAGATCGGGGTAGCCAGCGGGGATCGGAAAGCAGTAACGCTGGTCGGCGATGGCCACCTCGGCGAACCCGCCGTTGAGCTGGTAGCCGGTGAAGCGCGCCGAGGGGCACAGGTTCTCGTGCCCCGAGGTGCAGGCAGGGCACTGGCCGCAGGTCCAGCCGAGCCAGGGGACCCCCACCCGGTCCCCGAGCTTCAGCCGCGTCACGCCCTGGCCCAGGGCGGTGATCCGGCCGACGATCTGATGCCCCGGCACCAGCGGCAGGACGGGGTCGGTCAGCTCGCCGTCCACCACGTGCAGATCGGTGCGGCACACGCCGCAGGCGTGGACCCGTAGCTGGACCTGTCCCGGACCCGGCTCGGGCGCGGGGATCTCCTGGAGCCGCAGCCGTCCCACCTGCTCGAGCACCATGGCGCGCATCGTCACCGCCTGCGCGCTCACCCCGCGGCCGGGGCGTCGGTGGGGGCCGCCTCGGCGGGGTCCGCGTCGGACGCGGGGATCGGGCCGAAGTGCTGCTCCGGATCCTCCATCCAGGCGCGCAGCGTTCTGGACATCGTCGCGGCGTGGAACCCGTCGATGAAGCGATGGTCGAAGGTGGCGTTGACCTTCATCATCCGGCGCACCACGATCTCCCCCGCCTCCACCACCGCCTGGGCCTTGACCTCCCCCGTGGCGAGCAGGATCGGAACACGGGAGTAGGGCACCAGCGGGACGTACGCCATCTCCAGCCCCAGGGTGCCGATGTTGGTGATCATCACCGAACCGAACGGATCGCTGGGGATGCCGGCCCAGCGCAGGTCGAGGTTGAGGGTGAAGCTGAGCCAGCTGATGACGCGCAGCACGAAGCCCAGCAGCATGTAGGGGATGAAGCGGAACATGCTGCGGCTCTTCTCCAGCGCCGGGTCCTTGCGCTGGCGCACCTGCTGCACCTTGTTCTCCACCTCCTCCACGATCTGGGTCAGGTTCTTGTCCGCCACGTCGTAGATCGTGGCGCCGGACAGGTCGATCTTGTCGCTGCCCTCGTCGGTCATCACCACCTGCATGAAGATCCCGATGCGCTTGCGCACATAGACCCGGTTGAACCGCAGCAGGGCGTTGGCGTCTGGCACCTTGCGCAGCGTCTCGGCCGTGGCGCGGGCGAGCATGTGGGTCACGGTGAGGTGCTTTCCGGTGGCCTGGCGGTAGCTGTCGATGTACTCCATGGCCCGGTCCATCTTGAGCTCGATGGTGCCGTAGACCGAGGGGTCGTACGCCGTGCGCCAGGTGCCGATGGCGATCTTGCGGAAGTTGGAGACGTCGGTCTTGCGCTCGAGGTCGAGGTTGGGCATGGGCAGGCTCCGCTGTGTGCCGTGATGCTGACGCTGTCCGCCACAGACAGCGATGGGAACAGTGTACGGAGGGACCAAGTAGAAGACAATTGCTCCTGGCTCCGGGTACAGTTCCGGGGTGGATGTCGATTTGCATGTGCCCGATCTCGGTCCGCGCTACGTCGCGGTCCGTCGTCTGGGACGAGGCGGGCAGGGCGGCGTGTGGCTCGTCACCGACACTGTGATCCCGCGGCAGGTCGCGATCAAGCTGATCCCGGCGGACGGCCAGGGGCGGGTGCTGTTGCGGCGGGAGTACGCGATGCTGGCGCGTCTGCTGCATCCCGGGCTGCCCCGGGTCCACGAGCTGATGCGCACCGGCCAGACGCTGGCCCTGGTGTCCGAGCTGATCGAGGGTCAGCCCCTGGATTCGTGGTGGGCTGGCCGGCCGCTGCCGGAGGTCGTGCAGGCGCTGGCCCAGCTGCTGGGGATCCTCGACTTCTGGCACCGTCGCGGTGTGCTGCACTGCGACGTCAAACCGGACAACGTCCTCGTCGCCCAGACCGGGGTTCGGCTGGTGGACCTCGGGCTCGCCGTTGCGCTGGGCGACGAGGGCCCGACCAGCGGAACCGCGGGCTACATCGCGCCGGAGGTGCTCGCCGGCGAGCGCCCGTCCATCGGCAGCGATCTGTATGCCGTGGGAGTTCTGCTGTTCCAGGCGGTGTGGGGACGCCCACCGTTTGAGGGGGCGGCGGACCAGATCGTCGCGCAGCAGCTGCAGCGCGACGTGGAGCTGCCACGCGAAGGAGCCAGCGAGGGACTGCGGGCCGTGGTGCGCCAGCTGCTGGCGCGCGAGCCCGCCAGGCGGCCGTCGTCGGCCGCCGAGACGCTGGGGCTGCTCGAGGAGCTCGAGCCCGAGAGCGTGCTGAGCGCCGATCGGATCCCGATCCCCCGCGGCAGCGCGTTCGAACGCCATCGCTGCCGCCGCTCCCCGAAGAAGACGATGGGTTGAGTTGGGAGCCGGCGAGCTCGCCCAAGACGCGGCGAAAGCCGTAGTCTGCAAGCTCAGGCGACAGGGATCAGCCGCCAGCGTCCGCGGCTGTCCCGGTCCTGCGTGCGGATGTGCACCACGTCCCCCAGCGTGAACTGCCGATCCGGCCCCACTAGCGCCGCCTCCTCCTGCAGTTCCCACGATCCCTCGAGGTAGACCTTGAGGTCGACCAGCGAATCGTCGAGCAGCACGTAGAGCCGGTTGGGGCTGATGCCGACGATGGTGCCGCGCCGAGCGGGACGCCGGTCGGCGGGTAACTCGAGGTCGCCGGTCAGCAGCTGGTCGATGAACGCTCCCATGACCCGCTTCTCCAGACGCTGCTGGCGTTCCTTGCCGGAGTTCGCGGCGGCGATCACCTGGTCCCGCAGTCGTTCGTCCGCGCGGTCGTCGGCGGGGGGCTCCAGCTGCAGCATCTCCAGCGCCTCCTTGTGGGTGAACACGCCGACGATCTCGCGCATCGGGGCCGAGAAGCGGGCGTACGGGCTGACGCCCAGGGCGTAGTGCTGTCCCGGCTGGGCGGAGAACGTCGACCGTTGACCGGTGTACAGCGCCTGACGCTCGATGGTCTGCACCACGGCGGATGAGACCTGTCCGGCCCGAAGACGCAGGAGGTAGTCTGCGAGGCTCTCCCGCGGAGCGTCACGCCAGACGATCTCGGGGGGCAGACCGTGGGCGCGCACCATGGATCCGATGATCCCGCGCAGGCGTGTCAGCGCCGCGGGTGGAGGCGGCTCGTGCACCCGGAACACCGGCTGCACCTGGGGCTTGCCGCGGCTGACCAGCAGGCGGGCCCCCTCGATGTTGCACAGCAGCGAGATCTGCTCGTTGTAACGGCTGGCGTCGTTGCGGGGTTGCACCCGGATGCAGAAGGCGGATCCCTCCGGATCCACATCCACCTCGGTGTCCGCCCTGTCGAAGGCGATCACGTCCCGCTGGCGAGCGTCCGCCAGGCGCAGCTGGCCCACCACCGCCAGAAGCGCCAGCGTCTCGGCCCACGGCGAGTCGGCGCCTGCTCCGGCGTCATAGCGCGCCTGCACCCAGTCGTAGCTCAGCTTGGCCTGGCTGCGGATGCGGCCCCGCAGGATCTTCGTGCGTCGGGCGAGACCGCGGCGGTCCAGGTGCAGCTCGAACACCACGGCCCGGCGGTCCACCCCCGGCAGCAGGGAGACCAGGTCCTCGCACAGCTCGCGGGGGAGCATCGGGATCGTGAGCCCCGGCAGGTAGAGGCTCACGCCCCGGGCCAGCGCCTCTGCGAACAGCGCGCTGTCGGGCCGCACATAGTACGCGGCGTCCGCCAGGGCGTAGCGTACGAGGAACCCGTCGCCCTCGCGCTGGATGTGCATCGCCTGGTCCAGATCCCGCGACTCGGTGTAGTCGATGGTGACGAAAGGGATCCGCGTCAGATCCGTCAGGGACGGGTCGTCGATTCCGGGCGCGCGCTGGATCGCGCTGATCTCGGCCAGCACCGCGGGCGGGAAGTCGACCCGGATGTCCTGGTGGGCGATGATCGACTGCAGCGCACGCTTGGCTCCACCCTGCATGGCGGCGATGGTACCGAACTTGGGTGTGGCGCACCAGTCGTCAAGGCGACTACGATCGGGCTCAGGAGGTGGTCATGCGACGAGCCTGGTATCTGCTGCTGGCGATGGCCTTGCTTCGCTACTCCGACGATGGTGGCCCCGGCCCGCTGCTGGACCATCTCACCGTTGATCTGGGCGACGGCAGCATCCCCGACCGGGCGGCGAGTGACGGGCCTCGGGACGGCGCGGGCGACGGTCCCGGCGTCACGGACCTGACGCAGGCACCGGACGGCGGCTCCCCCACCACCGACTGCCCCAAGCTCCCGGCGGCCACCGGCGCCACGGTCCAGGTCCAGTGCACTTCTGGAGCGCCTCGCGCGACACGCTGGTGGAGCGCAACGTGATCGTCGACTGCGCCAGGGGCGTGGGTTTCGGCCTGGGATCCACCGGCGCCGACCGGATCTACCCCGACAACCCCTACCCCTCGGTGGTGGGCTACATCGGACACTTCGACGGCGTCATCCGCAACAACGTGATCCACGCCAGTCCGAGCATGGTGCAGTACTACGACACCGGCATCGAGCTGAACCAGGCTCACGGCGCCGTGGTGTACCACAACACCGTGGTGTCCAAGCCCACCTTCTCCTCCATCGACTATCGCTTCCCCAACACCGAGGTGGAGATCCGGAACAACCTGACGAGCAAGGTCACCCTGCGCGACGGGGCGACGGGGACGGTGGACCACAACCTGCAGAGCGCCCCCGCCAGCCTGTTCGTCAACGCCGCGTCGGTGAACTACCACCTGAAGTCGACAGCCACTCAGGCCATCGACAAGGGGGTGGTCGTGCCCAAGACCGGCCTGGATCTCGACGGAATGCCGCACACCAAGGGTGCACCGGACCTCGGCGCGTTCGAGTACTGAGTCCAGGGGCTGGCCTGCCCGCCCTGCAACTTGTTGGTGCACAGTGAGGCCGGCCGCTGCGACCCGATGGGTTGCAGTCCCGCCGTTGAACACGCTGCCGGTCGTGTGATTACGAAATCTTGAGTCGACCTGCACCATGGCACGGCGCTCGCATCACCTGGCGTTGCCGAGGAAACCTCACCACAAGGAGACGAGCCATGGTCAACAAGGGATCACTCGCAGCGGCCCTCATCGCTGTGGTCACGTTCTGCTGCTCCGACATTGCGCGGGCCGATACCGGGGGCGGTGAGTGCTCCGGTGGACTGTGCGGCACCCCCGACCAGAGCGGCGGCGGCGGCTGCGGCTGTGGCTGTGGAGGCGGCTCGATCCTCATCGCCAACACGGACGAGGGCGACACCTACCAGTACGCCGACGACTACGACGAGGACGGGCTCGAGGACGACTACGACAACTGCCCCTTCGCGGCGAACAAGTCCCAGGTCGACACCGATGGCGACGGCATCGGCGACGCCTGCGACAACTGCCCGGGCCTGGCGAACAAGGACCAGCTGGACACCGACGGCGACGCCTCCGGTGACCTGTGCGACCTGGACATGGACAACGACGGCAGGAACAACGCCCTCGACAACTGCCCCCTGATCTCCAATCTGGACCAGGTCGACTCCGACACCGACAAGGCCGGCGACGCCTGCGACGACGACGACGACAACGACAAGATCCTCGACATCAGCGACAACTGCCCACTGGTGTTCAACCCGATGCAGGAGCCACCGGAGCAGCTGGGCAACCCGAAGTGCGACACCGACACCGACATGGACAACATCACCGACTCCAAGGACAACTGCCCCCAGGTGGCCAACGGCGACCAGGCGGACCTGGACGGGGACAAGCTCGGTGACGCGTGTGACCCGGACATCGACAACGACAAGGTGCTGAACGTCAGCGACAACTGCCCGCAGAAGGTGAACGCGGACCAGAGCGACATGGACCGCGACGGCAAGGGCGACAGCTGCGACAACCGCTACTGCTACGTGGTCAACGGCGACGAGAAGAACTGCCTCGACCCGTCGGAGACGTTCCGGGTCTTCTCCCCGCTGAGTCGTGCGCGCACCGGGGAGCCGCTCCGCCTGCGGTTGTTCGCCAACCGGCAGAACGCGCCCATGCGGTACAAGTGGATCGTCGAGAGCCGCCCCGCGGGTTCGGACGCCACGGTGGAGAACCCCCAGGGCACGGTGCGGGTGTCGACGCCGTACGAGTACCACTACCTCAAGGGCAACCTCGCGATGTTCACGGCGGACGAGCCGGGCGAGTATCGGATCAAGGTGGTCAGCGATCTGGTGTTCACCGACACCGTCAACCCCAACTTCCCGCGCAGCTCGACCTACGTCGTGACCATCGTGGCTGACGGCGACTCCATGGGCGGCTGCTCCATGGGCAACGGCGGTCGACCCGGCGTGGCGGTCTCGGCGCTGGCGTTGCTGGCACTGCTGGGACTGGCGCTGCGCCGCCGGCGCTGATTTGGCCTCCGAGCTGACATGGCCTCCGAGCTGACACAGCTTCCGAGCTGATACGGCCTCCGAGCTGACACACCCTCCTAGACGAAGTCCCGCTCCTCGGCCTCCACCTCCTCCCGCGTGAACCGATACAGATGCGGCGGGCGGCCCCCCCGCCGTCCCACGGCCTGCGCCATCACCCCCACCTGTTCGATGAGACCGATGCGCAGCAGCTTGTTGCGGAAGTTCGCCCGGTTCAGGCGAAAGCCCAGCACGGCCTCGTACACCGCCTGCAGATCGTCGATGCGAAACAACTCCGGTAGCAGGCGCGCCGCGATGTTGGTGTAGCGTACCTTGCCCCGCAACCGGGTCACGGCGGCCTCGAGGATCCGGTCATGGTCGAAGGGCAGGCTTCCCGGTTCCACAGCGGACAGCCGCCTCCAGTCGCAGTCGGACGTGTCAGATGAGAGCGAGGCGTCCAGCAGACCCACCGGGACGAGGCCGATGTGGGCCACGCTGACGGTTCGCCCGCGAGGGTCACGGTAGACCGCGTCGAACGTGGCCAGCTGTTCCAGATGCAGCGCATGGGTGGTGTGCGCCGCCAGCCCGCCCTTCTCTTCCAGCGCCCGCTTGGCGGCCGCCTCCAGCGTCTCCTCCATGCGCACCGCCACGCCGGGCAGGGCCCACGCTCCGGCAAATGGCGTGGTGGTTCGCCTGTGGAGCAGGACGGCCAGCTCCCCTTCCCGGCTCTGCTGCGGCACGATGGCAAACAACACCACGTCGACGGACAACACGGGTCGTTCGATCTGGGCCATGTGTCACCTGTAAAGTCACGATGCGGACGATACAAAAATACGTCATATATGTCAATGATATCGTAAATCGCACATTGGCAAGGCACGCGGTTTAATTAGTGTCTAATTAAACAAGGAGCCGACATGATCCCCGCCACCCAGCGTCACTCGATTCCCCCAACGACTGTCTGCTCCGCCCGCCCGCCCCACCGGACTGCAATGTCCGCATCGCCGAGGTGGGCCTCGGAGCCCGATAGCGCGGAGCGAGGCGCGCGAGATTTCACCCCGCGTGGGGTTTTCGAGGCCGGTCTGCGACAACACCACCTGGCCAACACGGCGTACCCCATCGCCCATCGACAGACCATCTGGCACCATCGCCTCGGGGGAACCGACGCTGGTTCCACCGAACTTCATCACGATTCCACACCGCATGGTCACCGCTCCAGCCAGTCTGGCACACGGTCCAGCCGCAGCATGTCCTCGGGGGTCTCCCGCCGCGCCAGCAGCCCTGCCCGGCCGGGGGCCACCAGCACCACGGCCGGCCGGGCCACGCGGTTGTAGTTGCTGGCCATGCTGTGGGTATAGGCCCCGGTGGAGAGCACGGCCAGCAGGTCGCCCTGCGACAGCTCGGGCAGCGTCACGTCGTGGATCAGCATGTCGCCCGACTCACAGCAGCGCCCGGAGATGGACCACAGGGTGTCCGCCGACGCGTCCAGCCGGGTCGCGGCCAGCATCTGGTGGCGGGCGCGATACAGCGCGTAGCGCGGGTTGTCGGTCATGCCGCCGTCGACGCTGGCGTAGTTGCGGACCCCGGGGATGCGCTTGGTGCTCTGCACCGTGTACAGCGTGACTCCCGCCGGCGCGACGATGGATCGACCGGGCTCGTCCAGCAGCACCGGCGGCTCCACGTCGTGCTCTTTGGCCGCGGCCAGCACGGCCTCGGTCAGCGCGTCGATGTGCTCCTCGATGGAGGGCGGAAAATCATCTGCAGCGTAGCGTACGCCCAGGCCGCCGCCGAGGTTGAGCTCGTCCAGCGGGGCGCCCATCTCGCGCCGGGCCCGGGCGTAGAGCTGCATCATCGTCCCGGCGGCGATGGCGAACGGCTTGGTCTCGAAGATCTGGGACCCGATGTGGCAGTGCAGGCCCACCAGCTCCAGGCGCTCGATCTCGAGCACCCGGCGGATGGCCTCGGTGGCGGCGCCGCCGCTGAGGTTGAACCCGAACTTGGAGTCCACCTGCCCGGTCTGAATGTACTGATGCGTGTGGGGCTTGACGCCGGGGGTGACGCGGATCAACACCTTCACCGTTCGATCCAGCGCTGTCGTCAGGCGCGCCAGGCGGTCGATCTCTTCCAGGTTGTCGATCACGATCCGACCGACGCCCTCGCGCAGGGCCAGCGACAGGTCCTGCTCGGTCTTGGCGTTGCCGTGCATCAGGATCATCTCGGTGGGGAACCCGGCCGCCAGGGCGGTGGCCAGCTCGCCCTCCGACACCACGTCCAGCCCCAGCCCCTCCTGCTGCATCAATCGGCAGAACCCGGTGGTGAGGAAGGCCTTGGACGCGTAGTACACCCGGGACCGGGGATAGCGGCGGGTCATGGCCTGTCGATATCCACGACAGTTCTCACGGACCGTGGACTCCAGCATCACGATCAGCGGGCTGCCGAAGCGCTGCACCAGGTCACGGACGTCGTGACCCTCCAGCAGCATCGTTCCATCCGGGGTGCGGTCGAAGATCGTCTCCACCTGTCGCTCCTGCGTCGGTCAGCACAAGTATTGGTGCAGCAGCATAGGGATGCATGCCGGGAGCGACAACCGAAAACGGCGAAAGCGGGGTGGGACATGATACCCTTGGCCATGGTCCGGTTGACCCTGGCATATGTCGACGCCACACACCTCGCGGCGCACCTGGAGCAGGTTCGGACGCAGGGCGCGCTCCTGGTTCCGCTGCCGGCGGGGTGTGACGAGCCGCAGCAGTTCCAGCCCATCGAGCTGCAGGTGGAGCTGCCCGAGGGCGGCGGCGAGCTGGTGGGGGAGGTGCTGCAGGTGATCCCGGGCCTCGGCGTGGCCGTGGCGTTGCGCGATCCGGTGGCGGCCTATGCCCTGACCCGCGGCGCCGGGCCGGGGCCCCAGGCCCGACCGCCGACGGTCGTGATTGGTGCCGCGGCCGCGAGCGATCAGACCGCGAGCGATCAGCCCGAGGACGCCGGCCCGGATGTGTCGGGCGAGGGGCTCGAGGACGGCCCGCCGGGGTCGTCCGGACCCCGGGTCCCGCGCGGCTCCAGCGCGGTGTCGTGGCCCATCGAGAAGCTGCAGGCGGAGTGGCAGGACCTGCCGCTGGCCGAACGGATCCGCGTCGCGCGCCACGGGGCGCGGCCGGCCCGCATCTTCGTCATGCGGCTGCAGGACGCACAGATGCACCAGTTCCTGCTCTCCAACCCGCACGTCTCCGCCGAGGAGGTGACCATCCTCTCGGGCATGGGCAACCTCGATCCCATGCTGCTCAAGCGCATCACATCGAGCCAGGAGTGGCTGCGCCACACGGGGATCGTGCGCAACCTGATCTGCCACCCCAAGGCCACGATGCAGCAGGTGACGCGGTTGATGGACAAGCTCCCCAGCGACGAGCTCCGCCGCCTGACCCGCACGGGCAAGGTGCGAGCCTCGGTCAAGCGGCTGCTCATCAAGAAGCTGGAGCAGCGCGAGGGGCGCTAGGCTACGGGCGCCAGGTGCCGTGCAGCATCAGCGGATCCGTGGGTATCAGCGGCAGGGGCGCGGCGCGGTGCTGGCGATTGGGTCCGGCCTCCCAGCGCGCCGGGCCGGAGGCCGCGGAGGCCGTGAGCTTCCACTCGAACGGGGTGCCCAGGGGCAGCACCACGGCGCTGCCGCCGGTCCAGGTGGGGTAGGTCGACGCAAAGGTGGCCAGCGCGATCCCCGGGTGGAGCGCACCCCACTGCCCCAGCGCGGCGTGGTCCCCGCGGACACGCACCGTCTCGCCCCAGCTGGTGTGGGCGTCGTGGGCGGTGAAGGTCACGGCCTGACCGGGCCAGCCGGGGAGGGCCATCAGCGTGCCGATCACCTGGGCGGCGGGGGCCTCGCCGTCGGCCAGGCTCTGGTGCGCGTAGCGCTCGAGCACCCGCACCCACTGGGCCAGGTAGCGGCGGCCCGTGCGGTTGCCATCCAGGCGGGACGAATCGATGAACAGCACGCTCTCCACGTTGTCTGCACGCTTGGTGCTGTTGCCCAGGGCGGCCCGGGTCCAGTTGGCGGCGTCGGTGATCACCCGGATGTTGGTGCGGCCGAGCACCGCGACCTTGTGGTGCATGGCGGTGAACGGGGTGTTGCGGTTGGTGGCCTCGTAGACGTGAACCCCCGCCGCGCGCAGCCTGTCCTCGGTCTTGTCGTTGTAGTACAGCGGGTTTCCATCGTTGTCCACGCCGTCGGACTGCATGCGGTCGGTGATCATGTACACCGGCACGCCGGCGGCGGCCTTGTCCGCCAGGATCTGCGTGAGTGACCGGTTGACCCCCGGCGCGCTCACCTCCCGCAGGGAGAAGACCATGAGCAGGATCTGCTCCTGCTCGGCCTCGAGCCATTGCAGCAGGTGGGTCGCCGCGCGGGGCCCGGTGGAGACCGGCGTGAACAGCACGTTGACCGCCGCGGTGTCGTCCCACACATTGGGGATGTTCTGGTCGTGCAGCACCGCGTCGTACGCCATGGCGTACCGCGCGGTGAGCGTCGGATCGTTGATCAGGTGCAGGGTCTCCTCGTTGGCCACGGCGTTGTCGCCGGGGTTCATGCTGCCGCTGAGCACCCGACGGCCGGCGGGGGTCTCGAAGATGCGGGTCTTCAGGTGCATCAGCCCGGAGTCCTTGACCCCGATCAGATCGGCGCTGACGCAGGTCTGCGGCGTGAGCTGACGATGATCCAGCACCAGCTCGAACCCGCGGGCGACGAGGATCTCGTCGGCCTGGTTCCAGGTCCGATCGGGTGCCAGCTGATCGGATTCCGTCAGCACCTGGACGTCGACGCCCTCGGCCTCGGCGTCACCCAGCCGCTGGATGATGCTGGCGTTGCGCAGGTTGTACACCGCGTAGCGGATGCGATAGGGGTTCTGTCCCTCGGCCGTGGGGCTGGTCTGGTCCGCCTTGCGCGCCTGGATCACCTCGTCGATCAGCTTCAGCTCCAGCGTGACCACGGGATCGTCCGGCGGGAACAGCACCTCGAGCGGGCGGTCGAACACCGCCCCGTCGGGCAACCCCGCGAAGGCCGGTCCGTCGGTGAGCAGATCCGCCTTGCCTCCGGACGCCGTGGTCCGCTCGTCCGTGATCCCCTCGGGCGCCGGGAGCAGGTCCTGGGGCCCACAGGCGACGGAGGCGGTGACCAGCAGGGCGAGATATGGGATAAGGGTGGGGTGGCGCATGGTGGGCTCCGGTGTGGTAGCGGCGGAGTATCCATACGAGGCCGACGGGGATTGTTTCCCGATCATTTGTCAGGAAAGAAACCATGAATATCGAACGCTTCGACAGTGCACGGACCCGATTCGAACAGCAGGCGCACGATCCGGAGGCCGTCATCGGTCTGCTGGTGGAGGGGATGGTGGCGGTGGAGCACGACGAGGAGCTGGCGGTGCAGCTGATGGCGCTGGTGCTCTCGCGCAAGCTGCTGCAGGCGGACCCCTGTGCCCCCTCGGGGCATCGCCTTCCACCCAGCGACGCCACCATCCGTCGTCTGCGCGCCGATCCGCACATCGCGCGATCCTACGCCGGCGCGACCTACCAGCAGGGGTACGCCGACTTCGACCCGGCGAAGCTGCGGGTGGAGCTGGATCGCGGCTACTCCTCGACGACCCAGGGGATCGACTACCCCGAGCCCGGCCGGGCCAAGTTTTTCCTGCGCTGCGGCGGGGCGGACACGCCGCGTCCCGTGACCCTGGCGCGCAACAGCGCGGGCCAGTGGAAGGTCACCAGCCTCTCCAGCCTCACCGTCGGTGTTCGTCGCCCGGCGTCCGAGGCGGGGGACTTCTAGTAGCGTAACGGTTTTTGCCACCCGGGTTTGGTACCGCCCCGGATGGCGCTCACCACGCGGTGGTGCTGCACTGGACTTGCCAGGAGGCACAATGCGCAACGCCCGCAAGTACAACCCCCGGTTGACCATCGGCGAGTTCGGCGTCGATCTGGAGGGGGACATCTGCCTGCGGCGATTTCTGGTGGAGACGTTCAACGAACGCAGCCTGTGGTCGGTGATCGAGAGCTACCGCGGCCGGTGAGACCGGACTACTTCATGAACAGCTCGGTCCAGTAGATCGTGCCGCCGCAGTTGTAGATCCCGACGCCGGCGCGCAGGTAGATCGGGTTCAGGCGGTTCGCGCGGTGCCCCGGGCTGTCGAGCCAGCCGCGGTGCACCTCCTCGGCGCTGCGGTAGCCCACGGCGATGTTCTCGGCCGCGGCCGTGAACTGTGCGCCACTCCGACGCAGGCGATCCCAGGGGTGGGCGCCGTCGGGGGAGACGTGGTCGAAGAACTGGCGCTGGCACATGTCGCGGCTGTGGGCTCTGGCGGTGGCGGTGGCCGTCGGGTCTGGTCGCAGCGGGCTCATGTTCAGCCGCGTCCGTTCGGTGTTGAGCAGGGCCAGCACCCGGGCCTCCTGCGCGGTCATGTCCCGCGCAGTCGGCTCGGTGGGGGGATTCGCCGCGGGCGGATCGACCGCCGGGGGATCGGCCGCGTCGGGGTCAGGTGCGGGGACGTCGCGAGGGTCGAGGGTCGGCGGCAGCTCCAGCTTGTCGTCGGGGACGTGGGTTCGAGGCGTGAGCTCCTGCGGTGTGAGCTCGTCCTGTGGCACCACGTCCGGGATCGCGTCGCTCCCCAGCGGTGGCGGGATGTCCAGTGGGCTCAACGCGCGGGGAGCGGGGGAGCTGTTTGGGACCGTGAGCTGGAGCGGGGGCGGGATCAGGCGATGACCCCGGTGCAGCGTGCAGCGTGTCCGAACCGCTCCGTTCGCGTGGGTCACGGTGACGCAGCGCACCTCGTCCCGGGTGATGCGAATGACCCTCCCCGCTGCCGGAGCCGAAGACGCCAGAACCAGGCCGATGAGGATGAACCGCATGGTGTTGCTCCCGTTCCGCCCTGTGTGAAGTGTGGCGGTGATGGGGAGTGGAGCAAGGAGCGTACCAGACGGCGGGTGCGAGGGATCTCAACGGCCTTGGAGCCAACCGTGACCGGATGTCGAGTCGTTGGTGTGAACTGCGGTTAGCGAAGTAGCTCCAGCACCCGCTGCACCAGCGGGTCCATGTCCGTTACGGCGGGAGAGTCCGGCGGCATCTCGTGCAGCGGCCGGCCCTGCATGTCGAACTGCACGACGTTGTCGTCCTCCCGGATGGTGCCCCACAACGGCAGCGAGGTGGCAGGGAGGTGTGGCTCGCGCAAGATATGATCGCGCGCCCGGTTCACGACCAGCCCGGCCTGCATCGTCGTGCTGCAGGATCGGACGGCGACCTGGTGGATCGACTCGGCCACGCGCAGCGCCTTGCGCGACAGATCACACACCAGCAGCAGGTGGCTCACCGAGCGCATCACCCGCCGATTGACCTGCTCGACCCCCGCCTCGGCGTCGATCAGCGTGACGGCGAACTGGTCGCTCAGGGCTTCGATCGCCTGCCGGAGGAATCCGTTGAGCTTGCAGTAGCAGCCCTCCTCCTCCGGGCGTCCGACGCCCAGCAGCGCCAGGGAGCCCCGCTCCTGAAGTGTCTGCATCAGGCGGTAGTCGGCCGTGGCCAGCATGTCGGTCGCGTCGGTGGCGAGGCCGCTTTCGACCTGGGCGATGAGCTCGCGACGCAGATCGTCCAGCGTTCGGCGGGGGGACAGGCCCACCGACAGCCCGAGGCCAGAGGCCGGATCGGCGTCCACCACGAGCACGCGGTGGCCCCGGGCCGCCAGGGCGGTCCCCAGCAGGGCCGTGACGGTTGTCTTGCCCACACCTCCCTTGCCCACCACAGCCACCACGGGTTTCATCCGGCCTCCTTCTTAGCGAGACGGCGATGCAGCTGACGCAGTTCCTCCACGGCGTCGCACACCGCCTCGTATCGACAGTCGCCGCAGTCCACGTCCATCGAGCGCTCGTGCATCTGGACCAGGGCCAGCGTGATGTCGAGCACCATGGTGGCCGTGGGCTCCAGCGTCCGCACCACATCCGCCCCGGCGGTGACCAGGATCACCCGGACCCGACGCACGAAGGGTAGGCGGCGAACGGCGGCGCAGATCGCGCTGCCCAGCACGCTGGCGTCGAGCCCGTCGGCCTGCGCCCGGCGATGGAACCTCCACCAGACATGCTGCCGTCCAGGCAGAACCCGCACCATGGTGTCCCGCAGCCCCAGCCGATAGATCACCTGGCGCAGCTGCTGGAAGTACAGATACGGGTCGTCGTTGTCCAGCACCACGCCGACCTGCACCACCTGGGCGAAGGGCAGGGCCGGGCCCGACAGCCGGTCCAGGTCGGGACCGACGAGCAGGATCTCGTCCGGTTCGTTCGCACCCGGGCCGGTCTCCCACACGATGAGGGAGAGTGATGCGGTGCTCCCCAGCTCCAGCGCGCTCTCCTCGCGCAGCACCACCTGCGGTTCGGGGCGAAGCCAGTCGTCCAGCGCCACCGGGCGCAGTGTGTGCAACAGGCCGCGTCGCTCCATGCGTGACAGAAACTGCTCGATCTGGGCCACCGCCCCCGAGAACAGCATGGTCACTCGGCGGCCAGCAGGGCGGCGCCCAGCGCGGCGCACAGCCGCGGATCCTGGGGAAAGGGCAGGTGGTCCCGGGCCAGGCGGGTGGCGGTGCGTTGCACCACGGTCTGGATGCGGGCCACGCCGCCGGTCAGGGTAAAGCGCTGGCTGTGGCCCAGCCGGGTGGCCTGGGACACGATGATGCGCGCCACCGCGTCGCACAGGCCGGCGCTCACGTCCTGCGGCGTGGCGCCGGCGTTGAGCTGCGAGACGACCTCGCTCTCGACGAACACGCCACACTGGGAGCTGAGCTCCACTGGCGCTGTGGCTTGCGCGGCGAGCCGATCGAGGTCCATGATGCCAATCCCCAGCGCCTCGCTCATCACCTCCAGAAAGCGGCCGGTCCCGGACGCGCACTTGTCGTTGCGGACGAAGTCCAGTACATCGCCCTCGCCATCGATCCGGATCGCGGTGATGCTCTGGCCTCCCACGTCCAGCACCTGCTCCGCCGTGGGGAGGTGGTGCCGCACCGCAACCCCGACGCAGACCATGTCCGGCTCCACGAAATCGGCCTGCTGCACCAGGTCGGCGCCCCGGCCGGTGGCGCCGATGCCACCGACGTTCCCCGGCTGCAGCCCCGCGCGGAGCAGCACCTCGGTGATGAGCCGCGGCACCTGCTGCGCCATGGTTCCGGTGGTGGCCGTCACCGTCGTCGCCAGCGGCCCGCGCTCCTGGCACAGCACGACGATCTTGGTGAACAGGCTGCCGATGTCACATCCGATGGTGATCATCCGCTCACGCTTCGTGCGCTGCGCCGTGCGAGAACAGCGGCGCCCAGGGCGCCCACGATCTGCGGGTCCCGGGGGCATGGCAGCAGCCTCAGCCCCAGCAGGCGTTCGAGCTCGACCCGCACGCCGACGTTCTTGGCCACGCCACCGCTCATCGTGACCTCGGGCTGGATGCCGATGCGTCGCACGAGGGCCGCCACGCGCTCGGCCATGGCCCGCGTGATGCCAGCCGCGAGGTCGTTCGGATGGGCGCCGCGCTGCAGGGCGTGCAGCACCTCGGTCTCGCAGAAGATGCTGCACCGCGAGGTGAGCACCAGCGGATCCCGGGCGGCCAGCGCCAGCCCCCCCAGCTGCTCCAGCGCCACCCCCAGGGTGCGGCTCATGACCTCCAGAAACCGACCCGTGCCGGAGGCGCACTTGTCGTTCATCACGAAGTCGACGATCTCGCCCTGACGATCCACCCGGATCACCTTGGCGTCCTGGCCCCCGATGTCGATGATCGTCCGCACCGTCGGCAGTAGGTGCTGGGCGCCGGCGCCATGGCACGAGATCTCGCTCATGTTCTCGTGGGCCAGCCCGTGATCCTGCAGCTGCTGACGGCCGTAGCCCGTGGCCACCGTGCGCTGGACCGCCTGGTCCGCGACGCTGCAGCTGGCGTGCGCCGCCTCGATCACGGCCCGCGCAGAGTTCAGCGGGTTGGGCTGCACGTGCATGCTGCTGCATCCCAGCCACCGGTCCTCGTCGAGCAGCACGGCCTGGGCCGAGAGCGAGCCGACGTCGACGCCGCAGAAGATGGCCACGGCTACTCCTGCGCGGGGGATCCGAGATCCGCGTGCCAGTGGCGCCCGGCGACGGAGTTGACCGTCCACCGCCGGACGAGAGGATGGTAGCCCGCGGCCTGGACCTCGACGGTGATGGTCCGCGTCGGCGGGCCGAGCTCCAGCAGCAGCGGCGTGTCACCGCGGGTCACGCCATCGAGCAGCACGCGTGCGGGCACGGGGCGCGAGGTCACCAGCAGCCGGGGTACGAGCGGCCGGTGCACCACATGGCGCGTCGCGAGCGGTTGGTACTTGCGCTGTCCCATGTAGAACGCGACACCGCCGTAGCCCAGCCCGGCCAGGGCGACGGCGACGATGAGCAGCACCAGCGGCCACCTTCGCTTCCCGAACAGGCCGGCCTTGAGCAGGCGCAGCTGCTCGTGGAGCGTGTCCACCGCCGCGCGCATGTCGACCAGCTGGCGTTCGAGGTCGACCTTGCGCTGCTCGAGCTGACGAACCTCGTCGTGCAGCGAGGGGCTCGTCGGAGTCTCACCGGGCATGGCGCTTCTCGGGGGTGGCAGGGGCCGGCGGGTCCAGGTGGAACCACAGGGTGGCGGGACGGGGTTTGCCGCGCCAGACGAAGACCCGCCCGAGCCCCGACCACAGGGCCAGGAGCAGCCCACGCTGGATCGGTCCCGGCGGGGCGAAGGGCGGCGCGAACAGCGGTCGCGCCAGGGTCTCGTCGTCGATCACGAGGGGCGTGTACCCCAGCTCGTGGCCGTTGGCGAACAGCAGCGCCCCGGGCGGCGTGGAGAACACCACCACCCCGCGCGACGGGCGTTCGGATGGGTCGAACGGCAGCATGGGCACATCGAAGCGTAGGCGCGCCTGGTTCGTCACGCGCACCAGGCGCTGCCACGGGAGCAGGCGGTCGTGGGTCAGCTGGAGGCGGTAGGCGCCGGGACAGACCGGGAGCTCCTGGGGCACGGTCCCCACCGCGACCCCGTTGATCGATAGCCGCGCGGGGTGTGAGGCGTCCACCTGGAGCAGGGTCTTGCAGCCGTGGCCCGTGATCGCGAGCAGACGTTGGCGTTCCCGTTGGGTCTGGAGGCGGGCGGCGATCATGACCCACGCGGTGATCCCCACCACCAGCACCAGCAACACCATCGTCTTGGGGTGAGTGGTGGCCCAGTGTCCCATCCGGTTGAGCGTGATACGCAGCCGCCGCCGCCGCACGGTCTGCCGCAGCCGGTCGGCTTCCCCACCGAGCTGCTGCAGCCGGTCCTCGAGCGGCTGGATCTCGCGCTGGAGAACGTCACGGCGGCTCTGCAGCGCCGTGTCGTCGTCACGGTAGCCCATGGCCGCACCGTACCACCGGGGTGGCCGTCGGGGCCATACCCTCTCCGGAAACAGGTGGGCCGAGGGCGGGGCTGAAGGTGTGATTTCAGTTGGATAGGGCAGGCATGCCCCTTGCTCCACGGGTGTTCATGAGGCAGGGACGGTTCGTCATGGTGGTGGTGGTCCTGGGGCTGGCCAGCCCGGCTCAGGCCGGCCCGGTGTCCTGGATCAAGCGCCAGGTGCAGGCGCTGCGACAACACCGGCAGACGCTGAGCACCTTGAGGCAGATCGACCCCCTGCTGGTCCCGGCGTTCAAGGCGATGAAGTATGCCCACGCGCCCTACTCCAACGCTCATCTCGGCGCGGCCTTGACGGTCCGGCGTCGCGGCCTGCTGTCGTACCTCCCGCTGCTGCGCAACAAGGTCGTGCGGGGCTTCAACAGCGAGAGCGAGGGAGATCTGCAGATCTGCGCCGAGCGGGCGGCCATGGCCGGTCTGCCGCGGGGCCTGGCCCGGCGCAATCCGGTGCGCAAGATCGCGGTGGTCAGCGACGGGGTGGTGCCCACTCCCTGCGGCCGCTGCCTGCAGGTGCTGTCCGAGGTGGGCTCCCCCGACACCTGCATCGTCGCCGCCAACCTGCAGGGACAGCAGCAGCGCTATCGGCTGCGAGACCTGCTGCCCACGACCTTCGAGCCCTCCTCGATGGGCCAGCTCAAGCCGCATCGCAAGCTCATCGCACAGGCGGTGCAGGCCTACCGCAAGGGGCAGATCCGCGGGATCAACCATTACCGTCCACCGCTGGGCGCCGTGGTGCAGACCGAGGATGGCCAGACCTACCTCGGGATGGTGATCAAGGACACCGCGAGCACCTTCACGCCCGCGACGCAGACTCCGCTGGACCAGGTGGCCCTGCGGCAGGCGATGGAGGGCCGCCGCCGCCTCGGGGTGCGCACCGTGGTCATCGCCGGGCAAGGAACCGACTCGGGGTTGCCCGTGCCGACAGCGGACGAGCGGCAACACCTGGTGGACATGAATCCGGCCGCGACGGTGGTGCTGTACAATCCAGCGACGAGGAAGGGGGCGGTGATGACCGCGCGGGACCTGCTGCCCCACGCCTATCAGAGGTGAGATGGGGGAGAACCTACTTGCCGGTCATGACGGCGCGGAACTTGGCGATCTGAGCCTGGTCCGCGGTCTTCATCACTTCCTGGCACTTGGGGCCTTCCTTCATCGCGACCTCGGGGTTCATGCAGCGAACCACCGGGCCGGGGAGCGCCTTGCACGCCTCGACGAACTTCTCGCGGGGGGGAAACTTGTTGCCCTTGGTCGTGCCCTTGCCCAGCTTGGACGTCAGGGCCGCCATCATCTTCTGCATCATGTCGTGCAGCGCGCCGCAGTCCTTCTCGGGGTCACCGGCGGCCGCGGGCTCATCCTTCTTCTCCTCGACCTTGGCCTCTTCCTTCTTCTCCTCGGTCTTGGGCGGCTCCACCTTGGGCTCTTCCTTCTTCTCCTCGACCTTGACCTCCTCGGTCTTGGCCGGCTCCTCGGTGGGGGCAGCCTCCTCCTTCTTCTTGCAGCCGGCGACTACGAGTGCGAGTGCGGCGATCGCCATCAGCAGGAACATCACGCGCTTCATGGTGCATCTCCTTTGAGTTGAGCTGTCAATCTGGGCTCTTGATACGAGCAGTGGCGTTGAGCCTTCTCATCCGATGGATGACAGGCGGACCATAGCAGAGTCAACCGGCACATCCAAGTGCCGCAAATTGGGGTTCAATTGTTTGGGATTAAATGACTTTCTTGTTCCGCCGCCGCTCGCTTCGCCTCGCCTTTCGAGCCACGACGCTGTCCACGAAGGCCACGATCTCCTCCTGGACGGCGCTGGTGGAGGTCATCTGCCGGCTCCACGCATCACCCTGCAGGCAGAGCACGGGGACGCCGGTGCGCTGGATGATGTCGGCCTTGACCTTCGAGAACACGCTCCAGGTCTGCTTGCAGGCGTGGTGACCGGAGAACACGGCGCAGTTGGCGTTCAGATCCTGGATGTGTTGCACCATGTCCTCCATCCAGGCCAGCGACATGGTGTGTGCGCCCATCTGTCGTGTCATGGGGTAGTCGAACACCGCCTCGGCCAGGCTATCCAGCATCGTCTCCTTGCTCGTGGTGTCGTAGTGCAGCGGCATGCATAGCGACAGCGCGTCGTGCAGATAGGTGATCCCCTGCTGCTCCATCCAGTTGAACAGCCCCCACAGATCGAAGTAGTAGCCCACGTAGAGCCACAGACAGCGCGCCACCTCCTGCGGTGCGGGATACAGCCCCTGCTGTCGTCGATCGCGGCTGACCTGCACCAGGGTGCGCATGGCCTCCACCGCGTTGGCCAGGCCCCAGGAGGTGAAGCGAATTCCGTAGCTGAACAGGTTGTAGATGTTGGGCACCGGGCAGGGGCTGAACTTGTGCAGATCGTACAGGTCGGGTGGGAAGTTGAACGGGATCAGCATCACCTTGCGGCCCCGCTCCCGCGCCTGGCGCGCCCGCTGGATCCACGCCGCGGTGAGCTTGAGGAACGGCAGGCTCCCCCGTCGTACGTGGGGTGCCAGGGCCGCCGCCATGGCGCGCGATGTGTCCGGGGGCAGCACGCGGCACAGTCCCACGACCTCCTCGTCGCCGAGCTCGTCGGGCAGGGCGCTGATGATGGTGGCCAGCTGCTCGAGTCGGTGGAACAGGCCGTCAGGCGGGGGCTGCATGCTTGCCATCCTTTGGCCGATCCACGTCGAGCCGTTCGAGGAACGCCTGCACCCGGGTGCCGATGCGTCCCAGGTCGGCCGAGGCCCCATACTCCTTCTCCAGCACCAGCACCGGGATGCCTCGCTGCTCGAGGTCGATGCGGAGCCGTACGTTCTCCACGCCGTGCAGGTCGCAGAACTTGTTGTGCAGCAGGATCACGCCGTCCACCGCGGCGCGCTGGACCGCGTCGGTGATGAATCGTTGGCGGCGCGGATAGTCGTCGAACATGCGCGGGCAGAGCAGGTGGTGCAGATACTGATGGGCCAGAGTCGCCAGCGGATCGGTGACCTCCGGGGGCGGGGGGTCGATGCGCCACGACGCCCGTGTGCCGTGGCACAGCGCATCCGCCACCACCACGGCGCCCAGACGCTCGATCTCCAGCACCAGCACCAGCTCGTCGGTGGCGCTCCCCGCCAGCAGCACCCGCGAGCGGAGCGGGCCTGTCCGCCGGCCTCTCGGGAGAGCTCCGCGTGTGGCCAGCAGCCGGTCCAGCAGCGCCTCGAACGGCTCCGGCGGCCAGGCCGTCTCCAGCAGCGACAGCGCCAGGGCCTCGCTGCCGGTGAGCGTCGGGGCGGCGCGCTCACGCAGCTGGCGTAGCCCGAGCAGCTTGCCGCGGATCGCCGTCTGGCGCGCCATGGCGCATCGCAGGTCGTCGTCGGACAGTTGCACCCGAAACTGCTGGCGCAGCGCCTCACGCAGCAGTCCCAGCTCCTCCACGAACACGGCCAGCGTGTCGGGGTTGATCAGGTGCGGAACCGGAAGATAGTGGAAGAACCAGTCGGGATCGGGTTGGCTGTCGTGCCAGTTCTCGAACATCCCCCGCAGGTGATCGCAGCCGTTGGTCTGCACCAGGCCGTCCAAAAAATCATAGTGCCCGTCCAGACCCAGCTGCAGGCAGGAGCGGCAGTAGGAGCAGTTGAAGCGGGACATCCGCGCGTCGGCCAGCTCCCGGGCGTTGTTCCCCATGGCGCGGATGCAGTAGGGCAGGAGGCCGGCCGCATCCAGCAGCTCCCGTGGCGTGGAGACGCAGCTGTAGCCCACGACCTTGCCGCCCGCGGCGCGGAACTCGGCCACGGCGTGCGCCTCGATGCACGACGCCTGCTGCTCCAGCCAGCCCGGCTCCACGTCGAGGCTCATGGGATCGTTCTCCGCGCCAGGCGGCGGGGCAGGGCCCTGACGTAGTCCAGCGCCTGCCTGCGGGCCAGGGTCAGCAGCGGGGTGATCACGGTGGCCAGCAGCGCCGGGTGATGCGCCAGGGTGGCGGTCAACTGGTCCAGGGTGGCCCGCAGGTCGGCTCGCGCCTCCGGGCGGTCCAGGTTGGCCACCGCGGTGTGGATCACCTGCGGATGGCGCGCCAGGTGGGAGCAGAGGGCAGCCAGGCCCCGGGCCAACAGCTCTCCGCCGCGGGTCGAGTCGGGGCCCCCCAGCTCCAGCCACAGCGCATGGAGCGACGAACGATCCAGCGCGTCGTGAAACGACGCGGCGAGGTGCGGCGCGAGGTTGGGGCGGGCGTGCAGCAGTCGCCGGCCTCCCTGCACCAGGCTGTTGCACAGACGGGCCACGAGCCCGCCGGGCGACGTGTGCTCCAGCGCCGCGGTCGCCGCGGCCAGGTCGTCGTCGGAGAGGTGTTCCAGCCTGGCCATGGCGCCGCTCAGGCCCCGGGCGCAGCCTGCCAGCCCGTCGAGCGCGGCGGCCAGGGCGATGCCCAGCAGCTCGGGGTCGGCGTACAGCACGTCACCCGTGGCGAGGAGCAGGGTCTCGAGATCCTCGGCCATGGCGGCGAGGCCGGCGCGGATCGACGTGCGGTCCAGCTGGCGCACCAGCCGTCCGGCGACCTGCGCCAGCACCGGCCTCAGGCGGGGCTCGTGCCGACCCAGCACCAGGTTTCCTTCATGCGCCTGGCTCAACAGGCGCGCGGCGCTGCTGACGAGGTTTGCCAGCGCCCCGGTGTCCAGGGACTCCAGCAGGTGGAACAGCGCGCTGGCCAGCACCTCCGGCGGCAGGCGGATCGTTCCCAGGACGCGAGCGGCGAGGACCAGCGCCAGGTTCGATAGCGACGGCAACAGCGCCACGAGATTCGACAACAGCACCGGATCGGCGGCGGCGTGATCGATCAGCCGGAGCAGCGCGCTCTGGCTGGCCGCGGAGGCGACCGCCGTCGCCTCGCGCAGCAGTCCGAAGTCCAGCTCGCGGCACAGCTCGAGGGCCAGCTCCGCCAGCGGGACCAGCGCCTCGTTGTCCAACCGGTCCAGCTGCGCCTGCAGCCGTGAGTTGGCGGCGCCGGCGAGCGTCCGCGCCAGCCACCGTCTGAGCTCGGGGTCGCGCAGCAGCTGCCGCACCAGCCGACCCCAGATCTGCCCGGCCTGCTGCCACGCCTCCTGGTCCAGCTGGTGCAGCAGGGAGTCCAGCACATCCACGGCCAGCGGCGGTGGCACGTCCTGCAGCAGCTGCCCCAGCGCGACCAGGGCGCCCAGCCCGGCGTCGACCAGGCCGGGAGTCAGCGCCAGCGCGCGCAGGCCGAGCTCGGGATCCTCGCCCAGCAACGTCCGCGTGGTCCGCTCCCCGTCCAGGGTCGTGGGCCGTCGGGCGATGTGCGCCACCAGCTCCCTGGCCGCGGGGGTGCGGATCACCTCCCGAAGCAGATCCGCGGTGAGCACATCGAGGGTCATGTCGCGCTCCTGAGCCTCACCCCCGGTGAAGCGCTCACCGCACCCAGCAAGGGCTGCAGCAGGGGAACCAGCACCGTCTGCACCACGTCGGGGTGGCTCGTCAGTAGCCGCTGCAGATCCTCCCCCAGCCCGGCCAGGCCGTGGGCCAGGTCGGGGCTCTCGTCCAGCAGCCGCTGCAGACCCCGGACCGCAGAGGTGGCCGGGCCCAGGGTCAGGCTGGCCATCACCTCACCCGGTACGAGACCCTCCTGTCGCAGACCATCGGACACGCCCTGGACGAACTGCCCGACCAGCGACGGCGCGGTGGAGCTGGCGTCTCGCTGCAACGCCACCACACGCGAAAGGAGCGCACCCACCGCCTGCCCCAGGGTGGCCACACGCAGCCGGGCCTTGAGCAGGTCGACGGACTCCCGCATCAGCGCCACCGGCTTGTCGCAGGCCTCCCGCGTCAGGCTGGCCAGCACCTCGATGGCGATGTTGGCGGCGTCGGGCAGGGCGGCCAGCAGCGCCAGGGGCAGCTCGGGGTCGGTGTGCAGCGCGGTCTGCACCAGCTCCGGCGCGTACTCCGGATCGAGGTAGCTCAGCACGGTGTTGATCGCGCCCCGGGCCCGCGGCGACTGCAGCGTCACCTTGAGGATGCGGCTGGCGGCCTCGACCCATCCCCGTCGTGGCGGCTGTTCGTTCATCTCGGGCACCTGTCGCTCACAGTGTCTCGCACTGGAAGAACCACCGGGCGGTCTCCATCTGGCACAGCTGCTTCCCACCCATCCACAGCTGGATCATCTTCAGGTCGCGCCAGTGCTTCTCCACGTCCCACGTTCGCTCCACGCCGTGGCTCTCCATCAGGTCCATCACCTGCCCCAGGCGCTGGATCCCGCGGTCGCACGCCGTGTACTTCAGCGCTCGCCCCTTGGCCACCAGCTCGTCGGACCAGGAGGCTCCATACAGATCGGGTCGGTCCAGCATGCGGGCGTACTGGTAGCCGGTGATGCGGGTCACCTCGAGGTCGGCGACGAGATCGGCGAGCACGCCGGCCGTCGCGTCGTGCTCCTTCAGCGGCCGCCCCGAGATCTGCATCTGGCTCGCGAAGCGCTGCAGGATCTCGTAGACGTCGATCAGCACGCCGCTGACCATGGCGATGCTCCCCAGGTTGCCGAACGCCACCATCTCCTTGAACCAGCGCAGGTCGTCTCCCGGCCCGCTGGCGCGGTACCACAGCGGGACGCGCACGTTCTCGAACCAGATGTCGCCGTTCTTGTCGGCGGCCATGCCGGCCTTGCGGTATGGCGCGCTCTGGGTCACGCCGGGCGTATGGGCCGGGACGAAGATCACCGCGAGATCGTCGGGGTCGTGGGATCCAGCCCGGGTGGTGCAGATCACCGCCAGCAGCCGGGCCGCGCCGGTGTTCGTGGGCCACAGCTTGTGCCCGTTGAGGACCCAGTGCTCACCATCGCGCCGCGCGGTGGTGGTGATGGTGCTCCCCCGCACCAGGTCCACGTTCTCGATGTCGGCCCCGCCCTGAGGTTCGGTCATGGCGTTGGCCGCGAGGCAGGCGCGGGTCTGGGTGAACATCGGCGCGATCTCCTGCAGCAGCCGCGGGTTCACGTGGGGCGGGCGGGAGATCAGCAGCAGGGGCCAGAACGTGACGCCCGCCGCCACGGCGATCCCCGAGTCGGCCCGGGCGATCTCCTCCAGCAGTCGTGTGCTGGCCACGGCGAGGTGGTCCGATTGGCCCAGGCCCCAGCCCCCGAGCTCCTGGGGGATCAACACCCGCTGCAGCCCGAGCTCCCCCAGCAGCCGGTCCAGGGCCGGCTCAACCAGCCGGTGTTCGCGCCAGTCCTCGTCGAACTCCCGACGGTAGGGCATCACGTGGGTCTCGGCCCAGCGTCGCACGATGCCGCCCAGCAGGTCGTCCATCGGCGACATGTACTCCAGTGGACGGGTCAGCTGCTCAACCGTTCGCATCAGCCCCGCGCCCCGTGGCCAAAGCAGTGTCGCGCCAGCTGCAGGCGGTCCAGCAGCTGTGAGCCGAGGTGACCCCGCAGGGTCTTGACGTCGCGCCAGTACTGCTCGAGGTTCCACTCGGTGGCGTAGCCCGCCGAGCCCATCAGCTGCATCACGGCATCCAGCGCGATCTCGGTCTGCTCCGCGACGTGGTGCGCCACGGTGAGCGCCGTGAGGTGGGTGCGCTCGGTCACATCTTGCTCGCGGGCCAGCAGCCGCGCCAGATCGCGCACGGCGATCTGGACCAGCGTGCCACGCTGCACCTGCTGCGCCATCAGATCAGCCACCAGCGAGTTGTCGACGAAGCGCTGGCCCCGTCCCTTGATCACACGGCTGGCAGCCCAGTCCTGCAGGATCTCGAGCCCGGCCAGCAGCGCCCCGGAGCAGGTGGCGGCCAGACCCAGGCAGCGCCAGGTGCGCAGCTCGCGCAAGCCCTCGGGCTCGGACAGAATCAGCGCATCCGCGTCGACCCGCGCGTCGTCGATCCATACCCGGGCGTTGCGCGCCGCCTCGAGCCCCGTCTGGCGTGTGGCCTCACGGCGGACGCCGGGGGCATCGGCCGGCAGCGCCAGCAGGCCACAGGAGCAGGCGACGACGAACAGGGTGGCGTCCTGTCCCGACCCCGATGGGAGCATCTCTCGTCCCTGGATCGCGTAGTGCTGGTCCTCGAGCCGGGCCGTGGCCTGCATGCTGCGCCCCGCGATCTGCCCCGGGGCGGCGTCCGGGGACACCACGGGCAGCACGAGAGACACGATGACATCGGCGTCCGTGCACAGCCCGGGCGGGCGCAGCGCGGGAGATTGATTGCGGACGGCCGCGGTGGTGGCCAGGTAGCTGGTGGCCACGAACCCGAGGCCGACGTCGGCGCGGCCCACCTGCTCCAGGGCCAGGGCCAGGGTCAGGGCGGCCTCGCGCGGCGTCTGGCCCCCGGAGTCGGACCACAGGTGCGCCTGGAGCCCCAGATCCCGCATCAACCCACGCAGCGCGGGTCGAACCAGGGCGTCGAAGTCGCCGCGGTGCTTGGCGCGACGCGCGAACACCTCGCGCTCGGTCCAGGCCTGCACGGCGGCGACGAAGGTCAGCTGTTCGTCGTCGATTCCCTCGCCGTTCACCGGTAGCAGCAGGTTTGACGGGTGCCCCATGCACGTCGATTGTCGGCCAATCGGTGCCGCCGGACAAGCGGCCATGTCGCCCCGTCCCTGGCGTGAATGATTTGCCCCTGGCGACATGCTAGGATAACCAGACCCATCCAGGAGAATGCACCGTGGAAATTCGATGTCTGGTGTCCGGCGTCTTGCTGTGCGCCCTCGCGCAGGGCTGCGTCGACGACAACAAACCCATGTTGCGCGCCGCGATCCGCTCCACCCGGTCGGCGCTGAAGCCGGTGCCCCTGGCCGCCTGCGGCAGCATGACGTACGAGGGCTGCTGCGACAACGAGACCATCTGGTAGTGCGACAACGGCCAGCTGGCCGCGATCCAGTGCCAGACGCCGTACCCCAGCTGCGGCTGGGACGCGACCAACCTGTTCTACGACTGCGGCAACGGCGGCGCCGCGGATCCCAGCGGGACCAACCCCATCTCCTGTGCCGGGTTCTTCGGCGACGCGGGGGCGCCGCAGCTGGACAGCGGTGTGCCGGACCAGGGGCCGGTGGCGGACGGCGGCGGCCCGGGCTGTGTGGTGAGCACGTCGCCGGGGTGCGGCGGCTGCGCCTGCGAGACCTGCGTGTGTCAGATGGACAGCTACTGCTGCAACAATCAGTGGGACAGCATCTGCGTCGGCGAGTGCGTGCAGCAGTGCGGCGGCTGTGGCCCGGGGACCGACGGCGGGCCGAAGCTGGACTCCGGGACGGTGGCGGACCAGGGGCCGGTGGGCGACGGCGGCGGCCCCGGCTGCGTGGTGAGCGCGTCGCCGGGGTGCGGCGGCTGCGCCTGCGAGGCCTGCGTGTGCCAGATGGACAGCTACTGCTGCAACACCGAGTGGGACAGCATCTGCGTCGACGAGTGCGTGCAGCAGTGCGGTGGCTGCGGCCCGGGGAGCGACGGTGGGCCGGTCAAGGATCAGGGGCCAGTGATGGACCAGACGCCGGTGAGCGATGTCCCGGTATACGACCAGGCGCAGTCGGTGGATCAATCGGTGTTCGATCAGTCGACGGCGGACGGGCAGTCGTTCGATGGTATGCCGGGCGACAGCGCGGCCGTGGCAGATGGCGCCTCCGCGGATGGCGGCAAGAAGAAGAGCAGCGGCGGTGGATGCGCCTGCGGCGTCTCGGGAGCGCAGTCTCCGGACCTCACGCTGCTCGGGCTGCTGGTGCTGCTGCTGGTGCTGCGCCGTCGGTGAGGCGGCCGCTCCCGACCGGGACCGAGGCCAGAAGGCCCGGGTGCACCGGCTGCTCTTTCTGGGCGACGGTGGGGTGCAGATCCTGCTCAACTGAAGTATATCCCACCCCATGAGAATCCGGCTCTTGAGACGATGGATCATCGCGTGCGTTCTGGCGCTCCCGCTCGCCGCCAGGGCCGACGGTCCGACGCACGGGGAAGCGATCGTGATCGACAGCGACCTGGGGCTGGACGATCTGGCCACGCTGGCGCTGGTGCTGCAGACCCCCGACGTGGAGATCGCGTCGGTGGTGGCCACCGAGGGCGTCTGCGCCGCACCTCGGGCCGCCGATCATCTGTCCCGCCTGCTGCACCGGTTCAACCGGCCCGACGTGGCGCTGTGGCAGGGGCGCTCCGCCCGGCAGCCGGCCCCGCCGTTCCGCGCCTTTGCCGAGGGGGCCCTTTCGCGGGTGCTCGGCCGTACGCCCCGCATCGGGCCGCCGCGTGGATTCTCCGCCGAGCTGTACCGCGTGAAGGGGCACCACAGCACGGTGGTTGTGCTGGGGCCCATGACCAGCCTGGCCGCGGC
>Ga0210044_10000303_pt1 | contig 73518 bp, 94 predicted proteins | sample CryGey13umfilter_2_FD_183959 | JGI IMG/M metagenome (GOLD analysis project Ga0210044, IMG submission 183959) | Groundwater microbial communities from aquifer in Utah, USA - Crystal Geyser 4/9/14 3 um filter (SPAdes) (version 2) | ecosystem: Environmental > Aquatic > Deep subsurface >... | reverse complement strand
CCACCAATGGATATTTTGATTTAGTTTCAGCGAATACAGTAGCAGGGACAAAGGGCCAGTTTACAAACCTTAACGCCACAGGGACCACAACGTTAAACACGGTTACAGCCAACAGTGGAACAATTAAAACGTTTTATTCAGATATTGCCACTATCGGTCTTGGTAATATTGATGTTCTCCGTTCGGATGATTTAAGGAGTTCTAAGACTGCAACTTTCGGCAGTTTGGATAGTGATCAAATTACTACTAATACTTTTATTGGTAAAAGTGTTACAGCGAATAGCGGCCAAGTGTCTGGCAATGCCAACGTAGTTGAGCTTGTAGGTAACAATTTAATAGTAAAAAACAAGCTTCAAACAAAAGATTTTGTAGGGAGTTCATCAGTTTTAGGAAGCGCTACCGCTTCAAGCCTTTCTGTATCTAATCAATTAACAGCAATCGGCGTAAATGTATCTTCAGCAATTATAAACACGGCTTCAATTGGTTCTGTTTCTGGCTCAGGATTTAGTTATAAAACAGTGACAGCTAGTCAGTATAATGGAGGGAGTTTTAACGCTACAGATGACTTCTACACACCTGTTAGTTCAGTTGACAATAACTATTTACTCATCACAGAGCAAAAATCAAAATTAGATAATTGCATGAATGTGACCAAATACTGCATACCCGATGTGCCAGTTGTTAGTCTGTCTTGTGCTGGGTGTATATCTCAAGCTGCTCGTGATTCATTTTCAGCGATTGCTACGGGAAATATACAGCAATGTCGTCAAGGATGTAGTTATCAATGGGTTAATAGCGGTACTGGATTGGTGTTTAGCGCGTGTAATTCTGGGATTGTACCAAAAGGGGGAAGTGCAAATCCAAGTTGTCGAATTTCAGCGAGTTTAGGCCCTCAAGAGTCTGCTAATGGTAGCGTTAAGCTGGTAGTTACTAATGCTCACTACTCGTCAAAATCTTCAGAAGGGTCAGCTAATATTTCATATCAAAATACTACCGCGAATGATCCGTTTGCAAATGTTAGGGCGGGATGTTGGATTGATACTGCTGCATTTGATACCGTTCAGCGAGGACATTGTTTAGCAATTATTCATAAAGACTCAACAATTGTTTATTCGGTAGGTGACGATATCAGTCCTACACATGAACGATATGTTTTTTCTAAACCGAGTGAGTGGACCATATCAATAACCGGAGCCTGTACTACAACGTCATATACTTGTGATCGTAAAATACCTAAACCGAATAGACCAATGAATTATCCTGTAACGATGGTGGTTACACACAAGCCAACTGGGAAAACTCTAACGTTTTCGGTAACCGGTAGCGTAGAGGATGGGAAATAGTATGAACGATAGTGATGGATTATTTCAAAGCTGGTTAACGATTGAAAAGAAATCGAAATCTCAAAAAAATGCTATTTCAGCATTAAACATGGCTTGCGGTACTAAGTATGTAGAGAGCTGGCCTTCGAAAATGGCCAGTCGTTCGTATTCACTGGAGCGAGTACCAACGGCTGTTAGGCGCTATATGATGCTTGTTGTTTTATCGAGTAAATTTCCAGATATGACAGAAAAAGAATTAAAAGATTTAGTTTGTAATTTGACTTAAACTATACCGCTGTGGTATTGTTTTGGTATGTTGAGATCCAAAAGGAAAAGGTCATGAAAAAAATTGCAGTTGTTGGTGTGTCACTATTATCTGTTGCTTCTTTCTTAGCGGACTCGTCCGCGCTTGATGTGCGCGGGTTAGCTCAGAATGAATTGCATGTGGATTTTTTAAATAAAACCCCCCAACGCAAATTAATAAACCTTTTGGGAGAAAATTCAATCAGTTCTGAAGTGGTGGCTGATGTTGTTGTTTTTTATCAGCCGTCTTTTTTTAAAAAATATGGGGAGTACGATGCTTTAAATCGAATTAATGAATGGTTTAATTTAGCGAATGAGAGTTACAAGGCTCATGGAACTAATTATAAATTGTCAATCTCCGATGTTATTCCAGTTGAATCTATAGGTGATGAAGTACCTTTTGAAGACGTTATTGGTTCTGACGGAAATATCATAAGTGATGGTGCGGAATACCTGTTTTCGTTAGCGGTATTAAATGCTGGCACTCCAGAGTTCGCGGCGTATCAAACCAAGTGGAAAGGTGATTTAGTTGTTTATGTTCGAGAGAAGCGTGCAGAAGATACAATTCTAGGTCGTGCTGGTATTGGTGGTGAAATGTCTAGCGTTTTAGATGATGATACAGATCCTAAATTATTTACAACCTTGGCGCATGAAATCGGGCACAACATTGGCATGAACCATGAGGCAGCAAAGGCCTATGTGGGACCTGATTATGCGAGGGCTTGGGAGTGTGGGGGCAAGCAAACAATTATGTATTCAGCGTCTTCAAAGGCGAATACTTTACATCATTACTCCTCTCCTAAAATGTTTAACGGTGGTGTCGCTTGTGGTGATGAAGATGTTGCCGATAATGCACGAATTTTAGATGAAAATTTTTCTGGTGTAACCAATCGCCGAACTGGTGTTGAAATATTAGGTAGTGTTAGTTTTGATTCTCTTTCTCTTGTGGCAAACGAGGGGGAGGGGGTTAAAGTGAAGCTGGTTCGTAACGGCGACTTATCTCAATCAGCTTCAGTAAAGGTATTCGCTAAGAATGGAACGGCGAAATGGGGTAGTGATTACACTAATGCCTATGTTCTAGCTGAGTTTGCGGCGGGTTCTAGTGTGGCTAATGTTGTGTTTCCTTTGGTTGAAGACTCTCTAGTTGAAGGAGAAGAAGAGTTTAGTTTGGTACTGCAATACCCTTATCGCCTTAGTGTCAATTCTGCTGAGGTAGCGTCAGTAGTTATTAGTGAAACCGGTAACGTTGTTGATGCGGGAGTGTTTTCGTTATCTGGCCCCCAAGAAGTTGTTGAGGGTGGAGAAGCTACCTTTGTAGTTAGTCGAATTGGAGGGCGGGGGGGCGCTGTTGTTTACGCTAGAACAATCTCAGGTACAGCTTATGGAAGTGCTGACTATGTGGATCTGAATGTGCCACTTGCTTTTAGTGATGGCGAGCAGGAAAAGAGTTTTGTAATTAATACAATTGATAATTCTATTGTTGATGGAAATAGGGTGTTTGATATTGTGATTGAAAGTTCTTCTGGCTCTATCGCGTTTAATGTAGATCGTTTAACGGTTAATTTACTTGATGATGATGTTCCAGAGGTGCCCATTAGTAGCGTGTTTAGTCTTTCTGCTGACAAACTATCTGTTTCTGAATCTGTCGGAGTTGTTAACGTCCGTATTACCCGCTCTTCAGCATTAGCTGATTCGGCTTCGGTGCGAATATTTACTGAAGATGGTACACAAAAAGGGGGCATAGATTTTGTCCAGTTAAATGAAGTGGTGAATTTTGAAGCCGGTGAATCAGAAAAAGTGGTGCCTATTAAGATTATTGACGATGGAAATGTAGAATCAGGCTCCGGTACTTTTAAAGTGAAGATTGAAGCGCAGGGCTTTGAAATAGACAAATCTGAGCTTGTTATTACTATAGTTGACAATGACAAAGAAACACCTGGCAATGGCGATGACAACTCAAATCCTGAAGAGGGTAGCAGTTCTGGTGGCGGTATGGGTTGGTTCTTTGTGTTATCATTAAGTCTAGTGGCATTTTTAAGAAAAAATGGTAAAACGGACTTTAATGCAAATAAAAAACTTATTTGAAAGCGCATATTATAGAAGGTTGGCTCTTGCTTATGTCATTGACGAACAAGGGCCTATCAACTCTGCTGAAATTGCTAAAATATTGAATTGGCCCAAAAATACAATTAAAACGAATTTAATTGGATTGCAGGATATGGGTATTGAGATCGATTTTGAAGGGGCTAAAAAGACTGGGGGGTATAAGCTTGTGTCGTGGGGGCCGATAAAAAAGTCTTGGGTTAAGCAGCGTTTTGAAGAAATAAAATTCTCATTTGAAAGTGATGGTTTGGAGGGGTGAAAATGTTTGGAAAATTCATGGGTGTTGCTGGTCGGTTCGTTGCTGGTATGGCGGTAGCGGTTGTATTTGATGAAGATGGAAAAGGTAACTCATTGCACAAGAAAAACGATGATAATCGCCAGCTTAGCGGTTTATCTGACGGTAACGGTGGTGTGTATGTGAATGGAGAGCATTTAACTCAACAGGAAGCCGAGGATATGCAGTTAAGAGGCGAGCTTTATGATACGTACTATTAAAAATTTGGCATGCCAAATTCCAGAGGACCTACTTTTTAGAGGTCCTTTTTTTTTGTCAAAATTTAAATAAAACACCTTGAATCTAGCAGGGGTTTTTCTCAGCAAATTAAATTCACTTACCTGACAATAGGGGTACGGTTTATTTTGGTAGGTGGAACGTTGTCATATTGCTATTCAATCGGGCGCATAGTGGGCCTTTTTTACTCGGCCATTTTGTGCGTATGGATTCAGCCTGTTTGTGCTGAAACAAACAATCCTGAACGTGTTGATATTTTTTATGCAGATGACGCTCAAGAGAAGCGTGTGATCGAAGGTGTAGATATCAGTTATTACTCACTTGGTAAGTCTCAGTCTATTCAAAATTCAATCAGTCTTAAATTACCAACAGATTTAAACTCAGCGGCATCTTTTATGAGTTCATATTCGAATTCAGAAGAAGGCAAAGAAAATATTCAGCAAATAGTTGAGGGGTATCAAGGGGTCGGTAAGGCATTTTCTCTTGGTGTCAAAGAGTTACCTGCCGTCGTTATTGATGAAAGGTTTGTTGTTTATGGAACTACAGATGTGCTTGAAGCACTAGATTATTGGCGTGTTTATATGGCGAAAATGGAGGCCAAATGAGAAGTCCCTTTGTTAGTTCCGTTTTTGTATGTCTAGTGTTCCCATTGCTGTATAGCGGAAGTGCTAGTGCGAATATAAATACTGCTGAAATTTTACAAGAAAGCCTCTCTATTAGCTGCATAGACTGGAAGCCAACAGGTGTTTGCTTTTGGCTTAAGTGTCGGCCATTTCCTCCAAGCTGTAGCGTTGAAACCAGTTTAAAGGTAAGGCATTTTAATCCTGATGCTATTGTTCAGGTTTATCAAACTCCTGGAGATGTTCCTTGGGATGAAATGTCGTTTGTATCTGATTCGCTGTCTCTTGGTCAGACAGGAGCAACGCCAGCTAATGCCAATCAAATAACAGGAGGTGACAGGAAAGGTAAGCACAAGGATGACAAGAAAAAGCAAAATTCAAAAATTATTAACCGCCACGTAGATGTGATCGGTAGCCCAGGTTTGTTAGTTGTATCTGAGCTTTTCGGAAGTACGGATTATGGGTGTGCAAGTGGTGCTACGCCTTATCAACCTTACTATGTTTCGACATTGGATTACTATTCGTGGAAATTCCCATATTCCGATTTTATGAAACCTGGTGTTTACGTTCCTGGTATGCGCGAAGTTGGTGAAAGGGAAGATGGAGAGCATGAAACATTTTTGCCAACTGGTCGCTTTGGAAATGTTTATCCGCGAGTCGGTAGCCTTATGCAAAACGATACTTATAAGGCATCTGCTGTTTTTGCACAAAGAGCTGCGGATATTGTTACAGATAGTGGCGCTTTGCATATTTACACTTATTTAGGTGAGAAAAAATCTAAAAAGGGATGGTGGCCCCCTGGTCAAGTTAAAGAGTGGACCAGTGACGAGGGTAAGTGGCAAATGTTGTCACCCAAAACTGAGAGCGAGTGTCATATTTTCGGTGAACAATCCACAAGAAAAAACGCTGATATTGGCAGCGCCAGTGAAGCAGCATTTGATGGTTACCAAGAGCGCAGATCTGATAATGGGGATTATTCTTGGCAATTATGGCGTCCATACGAATGTTGTGAGAAGAAAGGTCAAATATTTTTATATTCAGTTGATATCGGTGGCGCTAAATGAAAAAAATAATTTTGTCAGCAGTAATAGCTTCCCTTTTTATTATGTCAGCGCCGATTTCAAATAGCTTTGCGGCTGAAAAACAATTAGATCCGAGACTTGTTTTTGAAATTGGTGGTAAGGCTAAGGTTAAGCAACGTCGAAACCGAATGATACCCGTTGGTGGTGGTGTGCGATGGAAAACTCCTATGTGTGGGAATTTCGATATGTCGCTTTCTGTTACTAATATTTTAAATGGTGTTACAGGGCAAGTAGAGAAATTAGGTAATGACTTAGTAGCGAGCGTTACTGGTGTTGTATCAAACTGGGCCATGATTGAAATTGCTAGAGCAGATCCTCAATTATACGAGTTTTTACAACAGGGTAAGGTTGAGGCTAGCGAGTTATTTAATGGTTCAGTAGCTTCTTGTGAAGAAATGACAGACAAAATCATAAGAGAAGGGTATGGCGGTGCAGGACCAGGTGGTTGGGTCGAAGCCTCTGGTTTCGAAGATTGGTCCTCTAACTCAGAACCAAGTGTAATTGATAACAAGGATGCCGTTAAGGTTGATGAAGAAATTAATAAGAATAAGGGTGATAACGGTCTTTCATGGATAGGGGGAGATAAGGCCGCGGGTAAAGATCAGCCGCCTATTGAGGTTGAGAAGGATGCAATTAAAGCTGGTTATAACCAACTTGCAAATCGTGATGTAAAAAGCAAATCACCTATTCAAGAGAGTGACACTAGCCCTTGGTATGTAAAGTATTGGAGTGAGCCTAGTGAAGCGGAAAAGTGGATAACTACCGTGATAGGAACAACAACACTAAGAACTTGCCAAGATTGTGAACGATTGAAAACCACGTCAGGCAAAGGTGTTTATTCTATTTTAGAAGAAGAGCAGAGACGCATTGAGAGTAAGTTACTTACCTTAGTTGATGCACCAGTTGTTGTGTACGATGAGAAGGATCTTGAAGAGGTTTCTGCGCCTGGTTATGGCGTTACCCAACAGGTAATGGAAGCTTTAAAGGGCGAGTCAATCTACCAGAATGCTTTGGTTGAACGTATGGCAGAAGAGATTGCTATTGCTGGCACAGTTGAGAGATTAATTGCAGCTAGACGTATCTTGTTATCAGGGAAACGTGAGGCAAATATTGCTCAAAATTCAGATGCTGTTGAAATACTAAACTCTCGAATTAGTGAACTTGGCGAAGAAATGAATTTGCTGAGGCAAGATGCTGAATTACGTAGCACTACGAAATCATCGGTTGCTGTAACGATTTTGGAAAGAAAAGCTGGGCGTGATCAATATAACAATGAAGTCCCCAAAGATGATGTTTCCAAAGCGCTTCGAAGTATCACAGGAAGAGAATAAGGCATGAACATAAAAAGTAGTGTGGTCTTAAAGAAGATCTTTATAGGTCTAGCTCTGATATTTCTCGGCCTTTTTTCTTTTAGCTTAATCCTCAATTTTGCCATTACGATTATGGAACAAAAGGAAAATGTTATTAGAGTTGGCGAGACACTAGAAGGTTTTGGTTCCTATTTTATAGGAATGCGCTTAGCACTGGTTGTCATTATAATTTTTTATTGGAAAGAACTTATACGCTGGTATGGCAAAAAAAGACGGCTGACTTTGAAGCAGCTTTTTGTTCTAAAAATGATACATCCCTACATCGTAGGTCTAATTTTAATGACCGAAGTTTTAGGTTTCGCATTTAGGAGTTAGGCGATGGTAGTTGATAGCACAATTGATGCATACGGGATATCTCTTGCATTCTATATATACAACGTTTTGTGGGATATTTTCGCGCAGACGGGACTAGTATATTTTCCTATGATCATGTTGATAGGAAACGCGGTCAAAAGTGCTTCTGAATCGTCATTAGAAGACCACAATACAAAGTCATCTTTAAGAACGGTATCAATGGGGATGTTTTTTATATTGATGGCATTAGAGTTTGCCATTTATCCAATGGTTAAGCTTAATTTTGATGAAATTAAATATTATCGCCGAGCCTGTACTTCGGATACAAGTTCGCCTGGCACTATCAGCACTGATATTTTAGGGGAGGAAGCTGAATTTATTGCTGAAAATATGGAGGTGCAGCTTGGGGGGCGAGATATACGTGTGCCGGTCCTTTTTCTGATAGCACTTAAGGTATCTCAAGGTATCAAAAACTGGGCTGTAGCTGATTTACCTTGTTCTACAGATATACGATTAATGTCAGATGGAATGATGAACCAACGTATAGAAGATGAAGCCCTGAGAAAAGAAACAGAGGATTTTGTTCAGACATGCTTTAACCCTGCAAAACGGAAATACTTAAATAGCTGGAGTTCTGGGTTATACGATAGCGATAATTGGCCTGGAGGTCGGAAATTACTATTAGGCAATGGATACTACGATAATTCAGACGGTGATGGTTTTTACTCTAAAGCCGCGAGAACCGGCTTTGGGAACTCCACTAACAAACTGCCAGAAAGTGCAAGTTTACCCGCCGGCTATGGATTTCCTACCTGCAAGGAATGGTGGTTAGGTGAGGGGAATGTAAATACTCCGTATGTTAATAGCGAGGCGCTTTCTACACGCCTATATGAAAGCCTTTCAGAGTGGCTTCGTAATAATGAAACCAAAATTTATGACACGCTAACAACACAGCTCAATCGTGTTAAAAATGCTAACTATAATTTTATTGCAAAAAAAGATGCGGTTGTAATGCAATCCCTTTTTACTCCAATCAAACTTGCTCAATTGAATTCACTATCAACTACTGATTATGGAACTCAGGGGGATACAGCTGTTACTGATTGGGCTTTTAGGGCAATAGGGACTTTAGGTGTTGCTAGTAAATCTATTGAGCAATTCAGCGGTGCTAGTATGCTTCAGCTTTCAATGCCGATGGTTAAGCCGTTTATTATCATGGTGATAATTATTTCTTATTTACCAGCCATCCTTGTTGCGGGTTATAAATGGAAATATATCGGTCTATTTCATGGGGTTGTTATGTCGATGATGTTTTGGCCGTTTTTTTGGGAGTTATCACGGCTAATTGACGATACGATGTTAACTGCTTTAGGTGTGGATTTTGATGAAGTTAACACTCAAATGCTCTCTCAATGGATCGCGTCAGCATTATATTTATATGCGCCATTATTATTTTCTACTTGCTTGGGTTGGGTAGGTTTAGCCGGCGCGGATAGTGCATTTCAAAAAATGGCGGGTGGTGCTGGTAGTGCGGGTCAGAAGGGGGTTGGTGAGGCTAAAAAACGTGCAGGGCAAGCCAAGAATGTTGCGACTAAGGTTGCGACAAAGGGGGCTAAATGAGTGCGCTAGCTCGAGGCGTCGAGCACTGCTCTCTGGTGAATTTTGATTTAGACGGATTCCATTACCATTTTCAACCTCAATACTCATTGGTTGATAGTCGTTTAAGAGGGTATGAATGCTTGTTGCGCTGGAGCAATGAGCGTAGTGGTATTGTAATGCCGGATATAACATTACCGATAATAAATTCAGGCAATCTATGGGGGGATTTATGGCCGCTATTATTGAGCCGTATTCCTGATTTTTATGATCAATTTGCCCTGAACGTATCTCCGAGTGATCTCGAACTTGGGGAGGATAGTATTTTTTTGAGAACCTTTTATGCAATGGTACGGGCGGGTGAAATAGATCCGAATCGTTTTGAAATTGAAATAACGGAAGATTCACCGATTACAAATTTTGAGCAAGTGAACTGCGCAATAAATTTTTTGAAATCCTTGGGTTCCAAAGTGGTTTTGGATGATTTTGGCGCTGGATGGTGTAATTTGTCGTATCTTGATCTATTAGATGTTGATGGTATTAAGATAGACAAGGGTATTGTAAAAGATATTGAGTCTAGTAAAATCAACCAAATAATAGTTAAGTCTATAATTGATATAGCAAAGCATAAAGGATGTTTTGTTCTTGCTGAAGGTATTGAGAGTTCAGCGCAGTTAGATTTAGTTACAACTATGGGGTGTGATTTTGGTCAAGGATATTTTTTAGGTCGACCATCCCCCAAATTGATTTATTGAATGAGTAAAGTTTTACAAAGGCCGCGCGCCGAGATTCGTTGACTATATCAACGTCCTACACCTAGGAAGCTTCGGCTAATGGTGCATCTAGGTTTTGACCTGGAAGGCGTGTAACTCAGCATCTTTATTGATGCAGCCTTAGAGGGTAGTCGTATCGAAAGATCCGCGCAGCTTTATAAATAAAGCTGTTTTTCTTAAGAATTGGCGCGTGTAACCTTCTAATCTGATTTTAAAAAGTGGGCGCTTATTGCTGCCCTTCCCATGTAGAGATCCCAAGATCTCGTTGACTTACCAATTAAAGTAGTTAATCAAAAACGACAATGAAATCGTTTTTTCAGGCGGGTTTACGAGGCTTTTTGTTTGCACAAGAAGTAGCCATGTACTACTATGTACATTCTACTTTTTTAAACAAAACAGGCGCTTTCTGGCTGCCTCCAACACGTAAAGAGGAAATATCCTATGAAAAACTTAAAGCACAATCTTGTAATTATCGCTGGTAATGTATCATTCGTTGACATTAAAGAATCAACTAAAAAGCCAGGTGAATACTTTGGCAATTTGAGCATCGCATATGATGACGGATTCTTTGATGATAACAACCAATGGGTTGAGCGAGTTTCATTTATCGACATTAAGGTTACTAACCGCTTTCTCAAGCAATGTAAAAACACTTTTAACCCTGGCGATCAAGCCGAGATTGAAGGTAAGTTGGTTGTTGAGTCTTGGGATCAAGAAGGGAAAAATCGAAAAGCGATGAAAGTTCAAGCTGAAAAGTTAGTTGGCCATGTTACTAAACAAGAAATCGAATGCTTGAAAGCAGCCGGTCTACTTGGTGGTAATCCCCAAAGCTAGTCATTTTGATTGGTAACGAATAAAGGACGCTTAGCGTCCTTTTTAATTTGGCATGCCAAATTAAAATGTTTAAGGACATAAAAAAACAGGCGCTTTCTAGCTGCCTTCAACACGTAAAAGGGAAACAGTATGACTACTGACGTTCTATTAAAAACACCTGAGAATATTGAGCTTATCTGGAAGCATACAAGTGATGACTTCAGAGGAATGACTGGCGGCATTAAAACCGTTATGTTCAACCAGAACGGTGGTACGGTTCTAGGTTCTATCGAAGGTATGCCATGTGATGTTTTTACTCAACAGTTGAAATATGCGAGGTGGAAGGAAGTCTGTGTTCAACGTGACAAAAAACTTAAACCTATCTACAAATCCTTTGGGCTTGAAGCTATGTTTACCGGCACGAATCAGTGGCGTGGAGATTTTAAGACTGTTCTTGAAGTGTTCAGAGAGCATGGTGGTGAGGATGTGGCGAAACGTGTTGCAGACGCAATACGAAACGCTTATGTCCCTTTCCCTGATGGTCCAGACAGTGATGGAATACAGTTGCTGGATGGTGTATCAGAGGTAACAAAGCCAGGTCGCGGTATGTTGGAAATTGTTATTCAGCGTCCGACTAAAAAAGTAATTCGTGTATTTTATTGTACAAGGGAAGCATTGCAGGAAATGTATAAGCAAGCGATCAGTAATCCTAACGTACTTCAATATCAAATATTGTAGGTGGCCTATGTATCTAAGGTTGCCGGTAGGTTGAAATAGATGAATGCACCCTTTTGGGTGCATTTTTTTTGCCGGTGTCACCAACTGTTGCCGAACAAAATAAAACTAAACTGGAATTGCTTCTAACCTGCATGTTAAACACTAGCAACCAAGAAAAATGACATAAAAGATTTGAAGTTATCCAAGCCTTAAGGACCGTCGTTTTTCTTCAGTGCGGCGTATACCTTGCGAACTGTATTAATTGCTTTTCCTGTAGTAGCGCTGGCTTTTCGTAATGACAGTGATTTTTCGAATGCGTTTTCAATATCAGGATGATCTTGTACCAAGGTGTCATCATTCTTCGGAGGTCTTCCCAAATGCGCCTTTTTAATCAGCTTTGCTTTATTCTGACCTATCCTTACTTTCCGCGCATGTTCTCGATAGATGGATCTACAAGTTACCCCATCGACTTTACGCTTACCCAATCCCTGTAGTCCTAACCAATTCAGAGCGTAACTGGTGTCAATAGAATGGAAATATTCAGTGTGATTACCAATTAGAAACTGACTGGCGGCAAATCTTTTGTGTATAAGCCTTTCAAGACAGCCGTAATGCTTGTAAAAGCCAATCATGGTGATGGATTCAACCTCGCCATATTTCTGCAAGTCCCTCTTTATCTCAGCAATACGCAACTCTATATCTGGTCGAGTGGTAAGTCCAACTTTGATTAATGGATAGCAGATTGTTTCTTGTTTAAGCTGGATTTTCAGCACATATAAATGCTGCTGCAATATTGCCTGTAGGCGTAGCTGGTAAAACCTTGCAGCCTGCGTACCGTGATTTAAATCTTGATATTGCAACATAGCTAAACGTGCTGGAAACATGCTTTCCTGCAAAATTACATCCGGTAAAATGCTTCCTTTCTTGTATGGCCTGTCGTGATGTTCTAATAAATCACGGCCTAATTGAGTAAGGCTGTATTTGTTGGGCTTATCCAGCCTTGGTTCTAACAGGCCACCTACAACCAAACATTCTGCTGTGTCTCTTTGCTTTAATGTTAACCATACATCGCGGTATCGTCCGAATTTCTCTAACAAGTTGACTTCTGACTTGCTGATACCAGTTGCTATGTCGTAGAACGGGATGCCGGTTTGCTGGATTGTCGCTTTTGATTCAGCGCATGTATCACCAGCATGAGCAAAATGATGCTCTTTTATCGCACCTTTCCTTGCAATGAGGAATTCAGAACAGAAAGGACAGCGTAGCGCTGTCCGTCCAGATGCGGTGTCCTCAACAGAAACTAATTCGCCTGACTGATTCAAGCCGTGAGTAAGAAACATGGCCGACCACCTGTATCACAAAAGTATCTATGAATTCCATTCTAGCGAACCCACGACAAAAGTAAAGATACTTTATTGATACACTAAAGGGATTTTTTTAGGACTATTTTGTCTTTTTATAACTATTTTGTCCGACAACACCAACTCAATACACACCATGTAAATTACTCGTTGACAGTTTCTGATATAAACCCTACGAGTTTGCTTTTCAGCTCTGTGATGGTAGCGTTAAGATTGGTCTGAGCAGACTCCATTTGGGAGATTAACTTTTCATTTCCTTTGATAGTCGTTTCGTAACTTGCAATGGTTTTATCGGTACTTCGAGTCAGCTCGGCCATTGAAGATTTTAGTTCCGCGAGCTGTGTAGACTCGGTGTTTAGCTTATCCTTAGTTTCAGCTAGATAGCTTCTCACCACTTCAAGATCTTTGCGAGTAGCTGCTGTTTCAGAAATTAGGTTTTGTCGCTCTGCCTCTAACTGTTTCAAAGCGCCTTGCATCTCTACGTGTCTTGCTTCTAGGTTAGTTATCAGTTTGTTATTTCCATCTTCCGTAGCTTCATGGCGAGCCACAACCTTATTAAGGGCAGCAAGTTCAGCCAATAATTTATTGTTAGAAGCAGTTAAGGCCAGGTTTTGCTCTTTAACTTCCTGCACGTAACTTTCGTTACCCTCTAATTTCAATTCAGCTTTTGCTATATCTGTCCTTAATGTTTCATTAGTATTTGCCAGATCTTTGCTTGTTTTTTGATAGTCAGAGAGTTGAGTACGCAGCTCCTTGACTATGACTCGATTAGATTCCTGCTCTTTGGCTAAATCGGCCTTTGAATTTTCCTGAATCTTGAGTAGTTCTTTCTGTAATTCGTTCACCTCCTTCTGTTTTTGTTCAAGTAAAGCAGTCTGCTTGTGAAGCCTTTCTTCTGAACGCCCCAAATCTTCTATTGCTAAGTCACGTTGTTCGTTGGCATCGAGTGACAGTTCTTTATATCGCTGCTCAGCCTCAACGCCGAAACGGGTGATCTCCTTCATGAAGCTTTGTGTAAATTCTGATGAAAACCCCAGCTTGTCATAGAGTGATTGCTGATTGGCCTCAAGTTCTTTTCGCCAGGTAGCAAAGTATTTATGGACGGTACTTGTGCTACTGATATCGGGAAGCATCGATAACACCATTCTGACAGAAGGCTTAGTGCCTTTAGCATAGAGGTCATTACAGATTGCTGTAACTCGATCTTGGATAGAACTTTGCTCGGTTGTCGTAGTCATTTGGCTTATCTCATTTCGTTGGTTGCATGAATTATATACAGCAAAACGCACGAACACAATAAAGAGAACGAACGGTGTTCGTTTGTTCGTCTTATGCAATTGACATCATTTGTGATTTTGTTATCCTGTTAATGTGCTTTCACTTACGCATGTATTCACGCCTACATTGGCGAAGTCTGGATTTGGACAAAGTGATGTTTTAACAATCTGTAGATCACTAACAACATGCATTGCATGATTGTGATGATAGGCGTGGTCATGATCATGACGGAGAAATGTATGTCTGTTCAAAAATTTCCATCTGGAATCTCTGTAACACAAGCAAAAAAAGATGCAAAAAAATTAGCCAAATCAAGCGAATTGAAGCTATCTAAAGCGCAAGACCTTATAGCATTTAAGCATGGGCGTACCTCTTGGGCGGTTTTGATTAACCAATTGTCTACTCAAAATTCGTTATCGTTACACTTTAATAAGGGGGAGCAGCAGCTTAATTTTCCTAAAGAAAAATCGTTTACGATTGTTGAAGGTGTTTCGGGTGCTGGGAAAAGTGTTTTGTTGATTGAGGCTGCTTCTCAAATGATTAAAGCTGGACACCCAGTCGTCTACTTCACCTGTGGCTTATCAATGGTTCATCCATCCGACTTGGCTTTGCAAGCTGTCATCCAGCAACAGAAAATGAATCCTGACCTATTTCGTGTTTACGACTTTTTAGATGAAAACATTGATTTAGAATCATTTAAGTTAAATGGCTCCATACTGATTATTGATGAAGTTGCAGCTTTTTTTGATGAATATTCATTTGATTTAGTTAATGATTTACTTAAGGCTTCAATGCATACAATCGTAGCTTGCCAAGATCTTCGAGATATAGATCTCCACTTAAGTAATGACAATATGTCTACTAAAATCATTCAAATGTTGCTTTTTGATGATGTGAAGGTAACAAAGTTCGGAGAAAAATTAGAATGTGAACGAGATCAATTTGTTGAGTTCTTAGCAGTTAAAGACGAATTGATTCAAAAATTTTCTCTTAGTTTAAATGGTAATTTTTGATGCCTAAGAGCCTACTCCAAACCTGCTGACAATAAGGTTACAAAATAAGATAAATTTGGCATGCCAAATTTATCTTAAGTATACTTCTGTAATATCCCCCCTGAAATGCCCTAGTTCTTGGGCTACAATATCTCTCGCATCGTCATGAGACACATTTAGTCTTAGCTTTATTTCGTCTAGACGTTCTTGAGCATATTTATGGCGTACTCCATGTAAACCATGACTAAATGTTAAAGCTCTCTGTGAGGCCCTAGTGAATGACGCTGAAAGTGCGTTTCCTCCACCTATGTCATAACGCTGCAAGTAATTAACGCCCCTATCTGCTTTGGTCTTCGGCGTTTCAAATCGTCTAGCCTCTAATTCCAATGCTAAATCCTTTGATAGTAACACCTCCCTGGCTAATCCACCCTTCCCTATTACTATATACACTTCCCCACTTCGGCCTTTAAATCTATCATCCGTCCAAGTTCTAGTGTCTGTCTTTTGCCCTTCATCAAGTCGACGGATGGTTAGTAATTCGTGCGCTCTAAGTCCTGCATTATGTGCGATCTTAACGGATAAAGAATTTCTTTCTGTCATTGCATTGGTTATGTGTGAAATTTGTTCTTTACTATATGCTCTGGTCGTCAGGACTTGATCTGAAATAGCCTTTAGTCTTGGTATTTCTAATTGGAGAGCAATTGAAAGTGCTTTCCTATCTCTATCTAAAGCTTTTTGAGAAGCAAAATTATCTCGTTTGGCATCTAAATATTTATTGGCAACATCAGGAGTTATATGCTTTATACGTTCAACGCCGAGATCCTTTGCAATTTTAGTTAGTGCTAAAATACTTTCTTTTGCTGAACGTATTGATTGGAGCGGTTTAAAGTTACCTGGAAGAGTTTTAGCGCTCGAATACCCTCCCTTTTTATTTTCATGATTAAAAACAGTTTTTGAGTTTATAACTGCTTTTGCTTGTTTTTCTATTGATGTAGCCATTTCACTCTACTTTTCTTCAAAGCTGATAGTTACTTCATTAACACCTTTACTTTCCCACACAGGAAGCAAATCAAGCAGTGCTCTAGGGAATGACTCTAAATTAGTTACCACAGCTTTAAAGTCAGACATTGTAGGGAAAGCTGTTTTTAGTTTAGTTCCATCGGTACGCTCACAAAGCCCTTGTAATGTTTCTTCTATAAGAAGTTGCTCATTTTTTTCTTTAAGCGAATCAGCAAAAGTTTGTGCATCATCAGCAGACATTACATATTCACAACCATCTACAGGTCGGCTATGAACACCTTCTACAAGATACCCAAGGAACTCTACTGGTTTATCTAACCTTACATCGTTAATTGTTGCCATATTTTTCCCCTAGCGCTGTGCTTTCAGCGATTCAAAAGAGTGTAAGCGATTAGCTGAGTATTTCAGTATCTTTATCAATTTCCTTTTCTATTCGACGATATGAAGACCGAACTCCATCGGGGGTCATCTTGATCTTCTTAAATTGTCTCAACCATAGCGAAATGTCTTCAAAAGAAAATCCAAACTCTTCCTTTAATCTTTTGGCTTCAGCAAAATATTTCCGCAGTTTTGAGCGTGAATAACTCCTTTTTTTTCGTCTAGCTTTAAGTTCATTTTTTAGCTTAACGATTTCAATTGCTTCATTTGCTAACAAGTCGTTCTTGTTATCTTTATTCATGATTTACCGTTCACATTTACCGTTCACATTTGCCGTTCATAATATCTTTAAAAGTGCCGTTCGTAAACACCGTTCAATGTGGTATAATTTATGGTATAAGTTTGCGTTCAGATTTAGCACTTTGCTTTTTCCGTTCGCCTTTTGCGCTCTAGCTCACGAACCCAGCCGCTCTAGGTTACAGCGACAGCGTAACCTAGAGCGGCTGGGCCGCCAAAAAAGGAGGGGCTATTGCTCTTGATGCCCCTCCCAACGGGCGGGTGAGCGACGGGGGTGCGAAGCACCCCCGCGAACACATCAAAACCTCGAGGGTTTTGTGGGTTCGGCATGCCGAAGGCATGCGAGCGCAAAAGGCGTAATGGAACTTGTTACATTTCGTCTTTTGTATAGAGAGGGGGGCTTATCCACATATCCACACGTATCGAAGAGCTTTATTTTCTCGTAGATTTAGTGTGGGTATGTGGGTAAGCCCCCCATCCTTATTATTGCGCGTGAAAAATTATCCACAGCTTTATCGGATAATTTTTGAAAAAGCGCGATTGCTTTTGATTTTGATTTTTCTTGAATTTTTTTTTGAGTTGTGCGACTGTTAAGTGCTAGTTGTATTTTAAAAACAGGCGAGGATTCTCTGCCTACTTACACGTAATGAGGTGAAAATGTTTACTACTTATATACGCTATTTCCCAAATTCAATATCGGTCATATCGGCCCCCTACTTCCCAGGTCTTTCTATAAAGACGTTGGGGGGATTTGTGCGCCATTTTTTTACCAGGAAAGCCAAAATGCATTCTGAAATTTTAAAGCCATTCAGTGATGGTTGGGTTCCACCAACTTGTGCTGAAATTGCAGAGTTTAAAAAAGCTGTTGGTTGGTCAACCAATGAGCTTGCAGCTCTAGTTGATGTTGATCCTAAGCACTTACGTAATTACTTAAAGGAGAAAACTTATATTCAAGGGAAGCGCATACAATACTCAACCTGGCGCTTCTGGCTAGAAAGTTTTGGAATAGTGGAGCCTCTAAAGTTAGAACCTACAAAACCCTATCTTCAGTCTAAAATTTTCAGCAGTGATAAAAGTCAATGGCGTGAGCCGGTAGTCTCTGAGTTAAGAGTATTAGTTACCCGTTCGGGTTATTCTGATTCTGCGGTAGCTCGATTTTTAGAGATAGAAGAGCCTTTGGTTAAACATTTGTTACATAGCCCCAAGAAAGTAGGTAGTTCACCTTTTCATGTAAATCATGAGAAGTGGATGTTCTTTTTAGGGAAAATTGGAATTAGCTCTTTGACTGAATACAAAAGTCCTCCCAATTTACCTGAAGCGTGCCTTAAAGCTATTGGCGAGGGCTATGAGCCGCCTAATCCAAAAGACATTAGGCAATTTGTAGCATGGACGGGCAGGACTCCTAGCGAGCTTGCTGCAATTGTCGGTGAAGAGGAGTCTCGATTAGGTTTCTATATGAGTAATCGCTCTACTAGACAAACTGACGCTACGATAGAAGATCGTGTTTTTGGCGTTGATGGTTGGCGAGCACCGAACTTTAAAGAATTACGAACCTTTATGAATATTCTATCTTTAGACCCTATGGAGATTGCTCACCGGCTAAAGCTCTCTAAGCAGGAAATGACAGTAGCATTGGCTACAAGAGATAATGGAATGGGTAAAGAACGTCCTTTGCCTGTTACACAAGAAGATTGGTTTAAACTTCTTGATTCGTTGAAAGTTTTTAATACTGATAAAATCAAAAAACTGACGGCTAGAGAAGGTCGCGCTTACTATATCCAATATAGTATTTGGCGGCTTTTATTACAGTCGTTCGGATTAGTTGAACCATTAAAACTTGAGAGAAAAATCTAAGTAATAAAAATGGTTTTGCCCCTGAGTCGTTAGGAGCAGTTAAATGATTAAAGATTTAATGGATGAATTCCATCGTTCTAGATTGGCCCAAGATCGTGTTTCAGCGATGAAAGTTATAAAGCAGTTGCAAGCGCAGTATTCATTTTCGACAACAGATCTTGTAACCGCTTTAGTGGAAGAAGATTTTTTAGAAAAAGAATGTTTGAAGTACTTAAAGGAGTTGGAAGAGTGTGAAAGGAGTAAACCATAGGTTGCGGTGTAGCTGTGGGAACAACTACACCGCTTCATCCATGAAATATGGGTTTTTACAGTCTCCTTGGAACAAAGTCCATTTACGGGCAGCTCGAGAGCGCCCTGCTTCTTCGTTCTGGTAAATGACCAGAGGCATATAACAGGTCAATTGTACTCTATGTTTCATAGCATTTCACTTGGAGAAATTTGGCATGCCAAATTCAGATAAGCCAAAATCTCGTTTTTATGGTTTTGTTGTTGCTTACTACAAAAATGATCCCTATACGATGCTTGATAAATTCTCGTATGAGATAGCTGAGATTGCTAGCTCTGTTTCTATCGATTGGGAAAGTACAAAATCCAATGTTGATTTAGGTGGTAACAAAGTGTCTGGACGGCATGTTATTGGTTTAACAAAAGCGGACGCTGGCAGAATGTGGGTTATTGGATTTGAAAACACTCACACCTGGAGCATAGAGGGGGAAAGTTATACTATAAAATTCCCTTGTATACGTTTTCAAAATTTCAGGAAGCACTTTCCTGAACCTGTATTATTTAACGGCTATAATGCTTTAATGGAAGAGTTTGAACGATACAAAAGCGGTGAAAGAGTCAAAAGGTTAAAACCAGACTTATCCAAACGCAACGAATACCTTAAAAAGGTAGATTTACTTAAGGGGGAAGAATTAAAAGCAAAGTCAGAGGCAATTGAGAAAGATGCTCATTGGTTAAGTATCCTAACTCAGTTAACGTCACCCTGCCCCTACTTTTCATCTAAAGGTGTTGATGACTTATATCAATGGGTCGATCTCTATACTGGCTCAACGAGTTTAGGGCCAAACACAGGGGTATTTACTGCAATTAAATTAGTTAACATAGACTCAGGAGTTTTTAGAGGATTGCAAAGAATCTATCCTGAGACAGGCAATAAGATTTTTAGAAAAGGATTAGATCCTTCTGGCGCTTGTTTTACCATTCCTGCACGATTGCCCGTAAACGGTGAGCCTATTTTTGTTTTGGAAGCACCGGCTGACGCTGGGGTAGCATATAAATTAACAGGTTTTTTTAGTGTAGCCGCAATGTTCGCTGATAACATTCCCTTAGTTCTGAAATTGTTAAGAGAAAGCTGTCCTGACTCAGACCTGATTATGATTGCTGACAATGATCAATATGGTGGACCTAACAAAGGTGTTGATGTTTGTGAGTCTGCACTAATGTCGACAGAGGGGATTTGTTATTTAGTTATCCCAACATTCGGGCCAGACGAAAAACTGTTAAAATATAAAGATCTATCGGATTTCAATAAAGCATACGGGGATGAAATTACGAAGAGGTTGGTACTGTCATATAGTTAACCACATATTTACCCACAGAAAATGTGGATAAGTTTTAAGCGTTAACAATTTGGCATGCCAAATTATGAGTATGTTACTTGTAACTTAACTGTTGAAAAAAAACTCTCTGTTGGTTAAGCTAAATATTCTATCTGCTGACTATTCGGCAAAAATAAAACAGGCGCTCTCGAGCTGCCTACAACACGTAATGAGGGTTTTATGGCTATTATTGAATTGATGACTCAATTTTTTATTTCATTTGTTTCAATTTCAGTTTTATCGTGGATTTGGTATCAACATCGCCAATATAATTACACGAAAAAGCTTGCAAAAAGACGGATGTTTTAAACTATGACAAAAACCCAGTGCATTTTATGCTACTGGGTTTTTTGCTTTAAAACCCAACAAAAATGATAGGGGTTTTTAAAAAACAAATGCTCATATATTTGATTTAATTATTCAATAATAAATTGAGCTGTGGTTACAATATATGCTTTCATTAAATCTAGTATCGGCTGCTGAACCTGTGCATATTAAGTTAGCTAATTGTTGCTTCTTATGCTACGTGACTGATGAATTTACCTGCGGAATAAAACGTGCCGCTGCTTCAAGAGGCACGGATTCGTACAGCTTGTTATGTCAATTGCTTGACCCTTTTTCTCGAGATGCTAAAGGGGTTGTTTTAGATGCTGATTGGCTGGATAGGCTGGGAGTTTCCCTAATTGACTAGCGTTATAGCTGCGAAAATACTACCAGTATGCTTATTGGGGACCTTTAAAGATATTTTACAATATATTGAGTTTCCGGTACGAATCTTGAATACTAGTGAGTATCACTTTCTTGAGGGCATTATGATTGATATGCGCTCCGATGCGTTAGTGTTAAACAATCAGATCTACATTGTTATCGATGTGTCTGAAGTAGGCTATCTGTATAGGGTCGCCACCCAATCAGGATATACTACAGAGAATTGCAGAGGCGAGCGCAAAATATAAATGGGTAAGGTAACTGTACGGTTTGAAAAAGATAATTTCAACAAGACGCTAGACTTCATTAAGTCGGATAAATTTGATGAAATTGAAGAAGAACATAAAGCGGATATTTCCGGCTATTTGAGAAGTGAAATTGAACAGCTTTTAGTTGGTGAAATGGAAATGTGGGGGACTAAAGATTTCAGATTTTTTGAGCATTTATGCCACCACCCTATTCAAGGAATTGCTTGCTTGTATATTGTTGGCGACGAACCTAAAGAGAGTGTAGAGCAGTTTACTGTAGAGATAAAAGATAAAGGGTTTCAAGGCAATATTGTAGCTTGCTTATATACTTATCTTGTTTAGTTTTAAAAGAGGGGCCAGGTATTAATATACTTGGCCCTCTTTTTAGGCCCTTGTCCGTCTCAAGTATAGATTATTGTTAGCTCTTCTTTTTTGGCTCAATAAGCGGTATGCACGGTAATAGCGCAATACTGCAAAGCCAGTCAGTAAAACCACTCCACACTTAAACAAAACATAAGCCATTTCAATCGTTGCTATTACCTTATCCATTTTACTCTCCAGGTCACCAGTGGGTTTCCACCGAACACTGTATAAATGCTCGGTAGAAACCCACTGGAAGAGAGTTAAATTTATGGCTAGCTTGTGGTCAGCTCGTAAGCGCCCGTCTTCTTTCGATTAGCAAATGCTAAAAAGATAATATTATTATGGCATTTTTAAATCAATTTGATAAACTCAATTTAAAGGCTGTACTGTATGGTTATTAATGGGGGCGATTATGAGCGGTAACGAGATTGATGGAATGATTTGTTTTTTTTGTAAAAGTCACTTGAAATGTGACGCTAAGGTTTGCTTTAGTTGTAATGCATTGGTTATTTACGGTGCAACGCACGAAGAGCTTACTTCTTCATTCAAAGAAGCATTTGGAATTACAATTGTGATCTCACTTCTTTTTGTTATGTTCCTACCTTCTTGGTTAAGTGATCATGTTTCGGGTGATATTATAAAACTATTTCATACATGGTGGATGATTGTCGGTTGTTTGGTTATTTCGTTATGGGCTGGATTTCGGGCTAGATCAGCAACCGAGCGATCTTTTGAAGGACAAATTCGATTTAGTAGACGTATGTAGTAGGCCTAATAATGTCTAAGCATCTAGATAAGATAAAGAAATTACTTGCGTTGGCTGGATCAGGAAACCCTCATGAGGCAGCTTTAGCGCTGTCTCGGGCGCAGGCATTGATGGTTAAGCATGGGCTTGATCATATAGATATTGAGTTGGCATCTGTATCTAAGCGTTCTGTTGGCCTTAAGCAGAAAAGGCCTTCGCTGTGGGTTGCCAGTCTCATGAACATAGTCGCTAAAGCTTTTGGTGCCGAAGTTATTCTGAATAATGATTTTCAGTGTAATAAGGTGATTAGTCATGCGACATTCATTGCGATTAATCCCAACGACGAAATTGCCAGTTATTGCTTTGATGTGTTGTATAGGCAGTTAAGAAGGGATAGGGCTGATTATATAAATTGTTTGCATGGGAATTGTAAAAAAAGTAGTAAAACAGCTAGAGCTGATTGGTATTGTTTGGGATGGGTGTCTACTTTAGATGAAAAGCTATTGCCTCTGGTAGTTAGTCCTCGAGAGCGAATGATTATTGATATTTGGATGAAAAAAAATCTTAATCTGAAAGAGTGTGTTCCTCGATCCACTGCTGATATCAAAAAGGCATCTGACGCTTTTTATCGCGGGGTAAAGGATGGTCAGAATGCTTCTCTTTCTGTGCCGGTGACAGGGGAGCGCACTTATATTGCTAGCTTAGGTTAAACATAGCCAATTATTGTAACGCAAATTTGTCCATAAATTTGGCATGCCAAATTATCCAATTAATATAATAAGGGAAGAGTAAATGTCTGATAGAGCTAAGGTCATAAATAATCATCGAGAGATTGCTGGACTCATTAAGCGCGATACCTGTGCTAATTATGATGAAGTAATGGCCGGTCTGAGTAGAACTGACGATTATCTTATGTGCGGGTTTTACAAGGAGTGGGGGCTATGGCCTGTGGGCCGAGGGTTTATTTCTCGACCTGCTGAATTTGGTCCTATTATTGCGGTTATTCACGAAGATATTCGCTGTGAAGTCGCATTTAATGCATTGGATTTACGTGTTCAGCATTTCTATTTGGAACGTAAGTTAATGGTGGGATCTGAATTCAGCAATTCCATTTGGTACGTTCAAGGGATCAATGCGAATCTATCAGGTTATGATTTGGGTAGTTGTACTCACTTTGCCGGTAGCCAAGCTCGAAATGATTGGCAAGACGGTTGGAATTTCGCTAAAAATAACTTTAGTCACCTCACCAGCACCAGTAAAAGTAAAACCCTCAGTTATTCCCCCTAGCTTTTCAAATTATTTGGTTGTGACCTCGTTTAAGATTTGTCTTATAACACTTGTTGAACGAGGTAATAATAATCATGTTACTGCATTTAAACCCAAGGCTACTCTTGGTAAAGCAAGAGCAGAACGCGAATATAGTTAGTGTGGAAATACCTGAACTATCCCTCATATTGAGTGCTGGCAGAGAGATAGCCGCCACTAGACCTTATCCCAATAAACGGTATCTATCTGTTGCTAGGATTATTGACAATCGTATCTCAGAAAAACATGGGATCTTGCTTAATGTAAACAATAGCCTCACTAACTTTACTGTGATAACCATTTGGAAAATAGAAGATAGTGATCATTTATGTATTCACACTGTTCATTATCAATTGATTGATCGCGATTTTGATTGTGCTTCCGATTGTATGTTGTTGTGGCACGGTGTTTTTGGTGAGAAATTTAAGTCGCGGTTTCCTCTCGATTTACCAGAAGACACTACTCCGCTTAATACTCAGCCTCGTATGGATGTGAGTTCTGGAAGTAATAAAAAGACAAGGGGTGTCGAAAGTGAGGAACTAGATAACAAAGGCTATGTTATTAGTAGAGTTGAGCGTTTTAATCTCCCTACTATTGAACAAGAACGCATTACTGGTGATGCTTTTGGCTTAAGTATTAAATTTCCCACATTGAGCGATGCTTTTTTGTGTTTAACGAACGGAGCGGATAATGATTACGGATAAAATGCTTGAATTTATGGAAAAAAATAAAATAAAAAAAGTGGTTTTCGGTGAGCATAGAACGCCAGAAGATAAGCCTATTTCAAATCGTTCAGATATGGAAAGAACAGATAGGACGCTCTATCGTTAACTCGTACTGATATTCAGTCGGTTCCTGAGTTTGTACCGGACTGGGGTCTTTAGGGTATTTAGTTTATTAATTAGAATCGCGGAATATCGAAATTGAACATAGATGCCATGATAGAGAAATTAGCAATTGAACAAGGATGCCAAAAATATCCGCATTCCAAGATCAAAGTACGATAACGAATAACGGAATCTAGATAAGGTAAACAATTATGGAAAATGAGGTTGAGAAAACTGCTAAAGCATTTGAAGAATGGTTATCAACAAACTTAAAGCAAGCAGGCCACAGTGATTTCAACATTAATGATTTTTTAAACCTACTTACTTGGGATGATAGCCGGATTTACGTAGGTGGTGCCAGAATTGCCGATTTTGAAGCTGAGACGGCAACACTTAATGACATAAAGCAAGAATATTTAGAGTTAGTAAAAATGTTTGGTGATGCCGCAAATTTTGCAATACAAATTTAACCAACGGAAAATCTCGAATGCTAACAGAAGAACAAAAGCTATCTTGCTCTACCGGTGAATTGATACATGGGCTTGGCAATCTAATTGCTGACGAAACCATCAAGCTCGGTAATCTAACAACAAGTGACGGGCAGCTATTGCAAGAATTAGGTTGTGCACTGCGCCAGCGCCAGGTTGAGTCGAGTGATAGTTTTCCGGCGTTGAATAGTGCGGGAATTAAGCCAAGTAAAATGACTCGTTCAGAATTGGTGGATCTTGCTGACTCTATTATTAACAGAGCGCTTGATAGGGAATGACCGAGGTTTGGCCGTAAATTTATTTACAGGTTAAACCTCGGTCGGCGGGTTCGGGTGCAGCCCGAGATTGTATGAAATCTTCACAAGGTGAAGTCGCTTATGTGGTTTTTTCATTTAGCTGAATTGTTGGCCGCCAGGCAATACGTTTTGCAAATTCAAATGAGTCTGAAAATAAAACCTTTGTGTATATTTCTGTAGATGATTGATTTTCATGGCCTAGCCAATTTTGCACAATTTTCAAAGGGGTGAAATGTAGGATCGCATTAATAGCGAAGCTATGCCTAAAAGTATGTGGCGTAATGTTAACTTGAGTAGGACCGTATTTACTTTCGTATGTTTCAACGGTGCTTTCTATCCAACGATTTATTGTTCTTCTTGTTACAGCAAAGAACCGGCGAGAAGTCGAAAGTCTTTCTGACACGACATAGGACTGTATTCGAGCAATAAATTGTTGATCGGTTATTGGTACTTGGCGCAAAGGGAGTTTCCCGAGTTCATCAGCTTCGTTCAATCTTTTTCGTTTCCGCTTCCCTGTGCCAGCAATGCGCCTTTTTAGCGTGGGCATATTCACATAGCTATTCTGCCCATCAAATACAAAGTGTCTAGGGGTTAGTAACAGCAACTCACTGACACGGCATCCCAAAATAAACATCATTTCAATGACGAGCCTTTTTGTGTTGTGTAGTTCGCTATCGATTAAGCCAATGACTTCAGGCATTAACAAATACGCTGGAACATCATCATTCGATTGAATAACTTCGCAACGAGTTTGCATTAGATATGTCCAGTTGATTTCCACAATTGGGCCGAATTGCGAAATTTTTAGACTAGGTGAAGCGCTAATATGAAGATGTTTGTGCGTCATAGTTTATAAGGGGGTCTAAGTGGTCATTAGAATGAGTGTCTGTCCGTTAATGGCAGATATCAAGTTAATTGTGATCTTGACTAACTTCTGATAAAGCCTATATTTTGGATTGATTCTATTCAATATATTGTTTTTTAAGTATTATTTTGCAGATCACACTTTAGCAGTAAATGAGTCATCCAACTAAGTTTGTCTTAGTATTAGCGGTTAAATTATCCTGATAGTATCGAGATGTGGTAATTTAAAAATGGTGAAGGTATGGATGATAAATCGACTACTTGTGAGGATTGTGGCGCTGAAATTTGTCAAAACTGCAAGATTCACATGGACCCTATTTTAGAAGACTTGAATCCTGACATTATAGGTATGACATTTAGGAGTCATCATTGCAGTTGTTGTGGTGATTGGGTCACAGAAATTAACCCTCATTTAAAAGAGAATTTTGAGGATTAAAATATTGAAATATTATACGGATAGTACGAGAATATATTTGATTTAATAGCTACGGCTACGACCAAAACAGGCGCTCTCGAGCTGCCTACAACACGCAATGAGGTGATCTATGAGACAGAATGCAATTACTTTAACAAGTTTATTCGAAGCGATATTTGTTCGCGTTTGTGCTGAGAATGGGGACTTCCAAGATTTGGACAGTGTATTGTCTAGTTTTCGCGGGTGCGTCATGGAATCAGCATTAATTGAATTGGTGAATTATTCGTTTGAAGTTTACGGAGGATTGGTTTGCCCTGTTCCTCGCAGACTGACGCCGAATATTCGTATTGAGCAAATAATCGATGATCTTAAAGTTATTGAGCGAGAACATGCCAGCATGTTTGATTCTGGGTTTACGTCAAAAAATCTGAATTTTCTTGTGAAAAAAGGGACGCGATTAATTACTGAATTAATTCATTTAGATGATAATTTGGATTTTAATGGTTCTACAGATTATTCAATAGGTTATCGAGGTTTTTTTTCTGGTAAAGAAACAAATAGCTTTGAAAGCAATTGCGCTTTAACTGGGTGGAATGATGCATCCTCTTTAGCCCAAACAGGAATGAATATTTTTGTTAATGACGGCTATCGGATTCGCTTTAATCCACTATTTGATGAATACCAGGTATCTCATTTGCAGATTGGGGCATGTATTGAAAGTTTCGATACATATTCTGAAGCTGTAAAATATTGTAAGTAAACTAGTCAAAACAGGCGCTCTCGAGCTGCCTACAACACGTAATGAGGGTAAAATGGACAAAGAAATTTTCAAGAAAAATTTTGAGACTATACGTTTCAATATGCCTACTGAAATTGTTAGTGCATTAGTTTCTGTACTAAGTTCAATAGCTTATGTTGAGTGTCTTAAACCAGTTTCTGAGAAAGTTAGGCAAGAAGCTTTAGAGCTGTTCGCTCCAAAAGTCGAGGATGGAGAGTGTGGCGAAATATTAGGGCGAGTTGGCTCAACTATTTTAGTTTGGGATGATCTTTTCCTTGCCTCCACAACTGAAGCTAAAAAAATTTATGATTATCATAAATTAAAAATGGCTGAGTTAGGTTATGTAACGGAGAATAAGCATACCTGTCCTTTCCTGGTCGCGGAGTCTCTAAAGCGGGAGTCTATTGAGGTTTTGTTTGGACTCATGTCTAAATACACAGGGGTTTTAAGTAAAGATCTTCTGTTAAGTGATATGAGAGGTAAATATCTAGAATTGTTGCTAAAACTGTTAGTTCCTGCGGCTTTGGCACAAAATATTGAATTGGATATTCTAAAGCGTTGACATTATTTGTTATAAAACAGAAGGCCTCCGTCATGGAGGCTTTTTTTATGATGAATGATTATGTATATTGACGATTGTTAATCGGCCTACGGCCACAATCAAAACAGGCGCTTTCGAGCTGCCTTCAACACGTAATGAGGAAATTTATGTCTGCAAATAAACAGGCCTTTATCAAGCTATTCAAAGAAACAGCTAGGTATCATCACCGGTACGAAGTCTTTAGAGACGTGATAACGTGTCAGGCGTATGCAATTCACAATGCTGTTGATTTTAATCAAAAGGTTGAGGATGATTATTTACGTATCGCTAAGCGATACGTCAAAGAGGATCTGAACCGGATGGCTAAGTTAATGGCGTATGTCGTTATGGGTTTGGAAGAGAAACCGTGTGATTTTCTAGGTTCATTGTTCATGGAACTTGAACTAGGTAGTTCTCAAATCGGCCAATTCTTCACACCTTATGAGTTATCTTTACTGATGGCGCAGTTAAATGTGTCAGATATCGAAGATAAACCAGTGATTACGTTACATGAGCCGGCTGTTGGTTCTGGTGGTATGGTAATAGCGTATGCTCAAGCCCTTCGTGAAAAGGGGGTTAATTATCAACAGCGCCTTTGGGTGCAAGCGATTGATCTTGACCCTGTAGCGGCGATGATGGCATATATCCAGTTTACTCTGCTGCACATACCAGCTGAGATATGCATCGGTAATACCCTTACTATGGATATTTCAAGGGTGTTTAGGACACCTGCCTACTACTTTGGAGCTTGGGAACAAAAGCTTAAGATGCATTACGCGATCAAAGAGTTTGCTGTGTTGCTGGGTTCTGACGAAGACAAAAAACCTACGGCTATGCCCATAGAGCAATTTGACTTGTTAAGAAAAAGTGCATAGCAATATAAAGCTTCCTTCGGGAAGCTTTTTTTATGCTTCACAGATTGATATATTTAAAATTCTAAACTGGCCTGCTGACACCGGCCAAAATGAAAATAGGCGCTTTCGAGCTGCCTACAACACGTAACGAGGGTTCTATGTCTACAACATCTAGAAAGGAAGTGGTTATCATAGTGTTGCCTGATTCTAAGCGGTTTCATTTTTGCGGCTTAGGGTTAGAAGGTGATGATCACAACACCTGGCATGATTATGACGATCTGTTTACTTCAGTAGAGATAATAATGCAAGATGCTAAAATAGCCTCAAATGTCACTAGTGTTAGTGAGTTACGTTCTTGCGGGAACAGTATTGATCACCTAGTTAAGTTTAATACTTGGAATGGTAATATTGAGTACCGGATAGGTTTGTTACTTCGTGAAATTCATAGAGAGAGTTCGGATGAATTTATTAAGACTCTTACGTTGCATCTGCGGGGGTGTATATCTCAGCGTGAATTGGCAAAGAGTATTTCTGAAGCGAAAGCTATAGAAATAATAAATGCACTTAACAATCTTGATGCTGTTATCAACACCATATGAGGGTTTTTCATTTTTTATGATTGTGTTAGTCTATTTTCGTTAACTTTGGTCAATGACCACTATCAAAACAGGCGCTCTCGAGCTGCCTACAATACGTAAAGAGGTGTATTTTATGTCTACTATCTATGAGAGAAATTTCGAACGTTTGGTTAAGCTAGGTGTTATTGTTGATGGTAAGGTGCTGAACAATCACCGCAGTAAAGTCGACGGCATAATGGATTTAGTTGTTGAAAGCAGAATTGCGTTAGATGGCTTCAATGACCAACCTTGTATAGGTCTTTCTCTTGCTCATTATTTTAAACAAAACGGTGATCTTTGCAGTGACCCGTTTATTGAAATATTGGTTTATCCATCGATGAAAATGGTAGAGGTTTTCTCATTTGAAATGAGTATCCCTCCAATGTTTGATCAGGTTTATCCATCCCCAGGTCGTGTTTATCCAAAGCTTAAAAAAGACCTCAATGATTTTTTAAGTTCTTGGCTAGTCAACTTGTTAAATCAAGGACATGGAGAAGTTTGGACTACGGATAGCATGTAATTAAAATTTGGCATGCCAAATTTTAATTACACTTAGTTGTAAAAATGTAAAAAAACACTTCGATTGAAGTGTTTTTTTTCTGAGATTTATCGGCTTCGGCCAAACCCAAACAGGCGCTCTCGAGCTGCCTACAACACGAAAAGAGGATCTGATTATGATAATGACAACAACTGATAGCCGACAAGAAGATATCCGTTTTATTGAATGCGACTGCGGCGAGTGGGAGCAATTCCCAGCAGATATGGCACGTCATAAGTCTCAAACATTCGGTCATATAGAAAATATGGAAAATGGGGAAGCGAGTTATAAGTGCTTATGCGGTACTACAGTCACAAGCAAATGTAAAACTGTAGATATTGAAGACTAGTTGCATGAGTTATAAACGTAGTATCAAACGAGAAAGCGTTTTTGGCGCTTTTTTTTTGGTTTTTTTTTTGGTTATATTCATTAACTAATAAGCTTTATGTTGTCACATTTGGTATCACATTTGTGTCAGCTTAACAAAAAGGGCGCTCTCGAGCTGCCCGCAATACGTAAGGAGGTCGCGGTGAAAGCGAGACAAAGAGACGGGCCAAGTGCCCTTAAGCGTTTTTTTTGCAATTTTATATATGGATTGTTAATAGACATTGCTGTTGCTTCTATATTTCTAGGTGTAGGAGCATTTATGTTTGGTCCTATTAATAATGCAACTGTGTATAAAGCGGCGATAACACTAATTTTTGGTGTTTTTTGCCTTTTGTTGGCTTTGGCTTTTATGATACTAAAAATCATAATTTCAGGGGCTAATAAAAAGAGATAAAAAAAGGCCCCTTTAGTGGGGCTTTTTTCCTATTATTTCAACTCTTTGAGTTTTCAGATTGGATAATTTGGTCTTGTAAAAATGTATGTTCTCTAAATTAGATATTCGTTTTGAAACTAAACATGCCATTCTTTCTTCTCTTTCCATCTTGCTTATCCTTAAACTTCGTAGTTTTCGGCATTCAGCAGAAATTTTTTCCGCAAATTCGAAAGATAAGCTAAGTTCCTTACAGATTTTCAAGCTTTCTTGGTAACTGCTAAGTAACTCTTTATTTGGATGTTCAGAATAAAAATCAACAGCAATTTGGTATTTTTCTAGCGATATAGTAATTGGAGATTTACATTCAACATTTATCACTGAATCAACAGATAGTTGAGATTTAAGAGCTAGCAACGATTGCAATGCATCTTTCATATAATCCTCTTTACGTGTTGTAGGCAGCTCGAGAGCGCCTGTCTTTATGTGGCATTAAAACAGTGCCAAGTAGAGATTAAATAATAGCCAAGTACGAAGCTTTTTACAATAACCTTCAAATGTTGCTATATTATGCAAACACGATCAAAGTGATAGCTTATCGCTTTTCGAAAAAACCGGCGCTCTTGAGCTGCCGACAAGATGAAACTAAGGAACCACTATGAATACTACTAAATTGTTGTCGGAATATGAGGATGCAATTTTAATAGCATCTATAAAACAAATTTATCGGTCTTCATCCTCATTCTTGATCTCAGGTTTTGAAGGTGGCCGATGCGATGTTTGTATTGGTAATATGGACATTTAGGTGGCCGAACGCTATGAAACAATCATTCGATAACTTTTTTGAACTTCAGCAAGCAAAATCCGATGAAATCGCTTTGAGTGAAAAACTTAGAGATACGGCCAGATGGATGATGTCAGTATCAGGTAAACCAGAGTTTGAGTCGCGGCAAGAAGTATATTTTCCCATTCTGGAGGATTGGAGAGCGGCAAAAAAAAGGTTAATAGAGTTAGAATCGAAAGCGATTAAACATTATAACACTTCGATTAAGACTGAGTACGCAATTGAGCTTGAAGAAAGGAGGGCTTTAAAGGAGGCTTCTGTTACTTCTTCAACGTATGAACGCGCACAAAAAAGGTTGTTTAATGAAGTAAGTGGTTTTGTTTGCGGTAAGTAATGCCAAGAGCCTCGAAATTTCGAGGCTTTTTAATTAGAAAGCTTAAGGAAAATGAGGCGATTTAAGATATGAGTGATCACTCTATTCGTTATGAAAAATACAATGAAACTGAATATTTTTCCCAAAAAGGGAAAATAATTCTTGACTGCTATCCGTTCATTTCCCATAATGGGAATGTGTCATGAGGATTGTATCAAGAGCGGCTTTAAAAGCCTTTTGGGAGCAACCCAAATATCGAGATGCTGAACAACCATTAAAGGCCTGGTTTGATGAATGCAAACATGCTGATTGGAAGAGTTCACATGATATTAAAGCTTTGTATCGACACGCAAGTATTGTTGCGAATAACAGGGCCGTTTTTAACATTCATGGTAATAAATACCGTCTTATTGTAGCCGTGAACTACCAGTTTTCGATGTGTTATATACGGTTTTTAGGAACACATGCTGAATACGACAAAGTAGATGCATCAACGATTTAATAGGCCAAGAATATGAGCATTAAACCAATTAAGACAGAGGGCGACAACAAGGTCGCTTTAGCGCGTATAGAGCAGCTCTGGGATGCTCAACCGAATACACCTGAAGGTGATGAACTAGATGTGTTGGTAACGTTGGTTCAAGCGTTTGAAGAGATTAACTACCCCATTAGTGCGCCTAACCCAGTTGAAGCCATTCGTTTTAGAATGGAACAAGCGGGATTGGAAGATGCTGACCTAGTTCCTTATTTGGGGCAACGTAGCCGAGTCAGCGAAGTTTTGAGTTACAAAAGACGTCTTAGTATAGGGATGATAAGAAAGCTTAATGAAGGGCTTAAAATCCCCTTAGAAAGTCTGATCCGTGATTATCAATTAGCTAGGTAGGAAACGTATGAGTAAAGTAACTTCGCAAAGAGCTATAGATATCCAAAAAGTTTCTGATTTGAAAGAGTGTGTTGAGAGCACAAAAGGGCGCACTGTTTGGATGATAGATGGTGAAGAGTTTGTTTACTGCCAAGACGAAGATTTTTTGAAAAGTCGCGCAGGTCTTTCGGCTGATTGGCAAATTTGGCCGCTTGACGGGACAGGCAAAAAAGCGGCGAAATCAAAGGTTTTTAAGATAGTCAAATGAGATCATAAACTGTTAAATCGACAATATGACGAAATGTAGGCCGCATAAAGGCATTATGTATGACGATTAAATTCTATCGAGTGAAAGAAGGTGAGTTTGTCCGATTGATGGAAACTCAGACTATCACAAAAATCATCGCCCAAGAAAGTGCAGATCTACCAATGAAGTTTCACGTTGTCGGCATAAACCCAAGTAGCGAAATCGCATACGCTCTTAGGCATGGTAGATCTGACAACTTAAGAACGTGGAGGCTCGATAATTTAGGTGGTTTTTTGAAGCCCTTAAAAATTAAGTCTTGGGAAGTTCAGTTTAATTAAACGAAAGGAAAGTTATGTCATGGAAGTTAGAGCGTTATATCTCGGTGATACGAGTGATGGAGTAAAGGTTCATAGTTTTTTTTTATCGAAGTGCGATGCTCAAGCGACCTTTGAAAAATTTAAAGCCAGGTCTGTTAACAAAGACAAAGCCCCAATTTTCATTGATTTATATGACGATGAAAAGTCTTTAATACTTGAAACGATTGGTATAGATGAAGAAACCTATAGCCAAATTACAGGTGAAATGGTTATGTCTTATGAGTATTACCAACGCGAATCTGATTTTAACCAAGACTTAGTTTTTGGCGCTATTGAACAAGTGATTAGAGAGCAAGGTATTGATGTACCTTGGAGTGAAAAAGACTCGCTCGGTCTATCAGCTCGAAAGCTACAAAAATTCCGTCAATCAGATCATATACTCCGTGAAATTAGTGTCGATGAATTAGTCATTAAGTGATTGGCGTATCAAGAGGAAAGTATGAACGTTTTATTTAATGGCGAAAAAGTGGCGTTAAAAATATCACGAGGTTACCGGCACATGCCGAAGCAACCTTTTATTGAAGCCTTCTGTTTAGATGGTGAACCTTATGCTTCAGTTACAGTTTGTATCCCTAATGTCAGTTTAGGGGAGGATGAAACTGTACTAGATACGAATAACATCCCTGATTCATTGCATAGTTTAGTCGAGAGCGGGTGCGTTGAGTATTCTGGTAGAACTGTACGCAGTGGCTTTTGTGAATATCCTGTAGTCAGAGTTTTAGCTCCAATTAAGTAACATAGGAAAAAATAATGCCAGAATTTACTGATGTTGATGAATTGAATTGTAAGCCACTGACTCAAAAAGAAAGGGTTTGGATTACTCGGTTGGAAAAAGTTCTTTTAGCGTGTCCTAGTGAGCGGCTATCGGCATTAACGATAGGCGACGCCGCTTTGGAGATATACGATTATTCGCAAGTAGATTTGTGTGAAAACGGTGATACGTGTGATGGGGGCGCTAGAATGGCAGGGATTGTCCTGGCTGACATTAAATCTTCTATTGTTATTGAAGGCATTAGTGGATAAATCGTGATGGGAAACACTATGACTTCACTGCCAAATTGTAAAAAAACCTGTGCTAACTGCCCGTTTCGCAAAGACGCGCCGAAAGGGTGGTTAGGTAGTGACCGTATGGCTGAAATACTGGAAGCTAGTTCATTTGTCTGCCACAAAAAGCATCATATGCAGTGCGCCGGCCATATGTTGATCAACGATGAGCGCAATGAGTTTGTGCGGTTAGCCAAGCGTTTGAACATTCCGCTGGATTTGTCCGGTCGGGATCTGGTTTTTGATACCCGTGTTCAGTGTATTGAACACCATAACTACTGACCGGAAGTTTAAATTTAAATAATGGAAAACTTGAATGAATAAAACATTAATAGCTCTTTCACTATTTTCAGCGTATTCAGTGGCAAGCAATTGGGAACAGTTTAATGAGGTTGTATGGCAAGCTGATGCGGTTACAGTTAGTAAAAATAGCGTTATTCCCGTTCCAGAAAAATGTTCTGACAGGGCTAGAATTGAACTTGCTGAAACATCAAGAAAAGATACCATCAATAATGGCAAGGTATCTCTTACTATAAATTTTAGCGTTAATAAGTCGCCTGACAGTAAGTATTGGATTATTGATGTTGATAGTGATATTGACTGTAACGGTGATGGTTTCACGTGTATTAGTAATACCTACACACCAGAAACTAAAGCAGTTGTTAGTTGCATGAGATACAAAGGAATGACTATTCGACTTGGTGAGAATGGCGAACCTGTCATTGAAAGTGACATTCCTGAATACCAGGAATCCCTAAAGAGAATCAAGGTTGAACAGTAGTCCTTAATAATAAATTTTCTAGAGGATAAATTTGTGAAACTTATCAAACTTAGAGTAATTGAAGAGATCACAGGAAGAAAAGTAGGAAGTATATTATTAGATGTCGATAGTATTGAATCTATCATTGATTTTGACAATCCGATGCATAAAGGTTCAGAAATCACTATGAAGCCTGTGGTAAATGGTTTCATAGGGGATGATGACCTAATCTATAAAATGCAAAATAGGCATTGGGTTTCTGAGTCTGTTGAAGAAATTGATGCTTTAATAAAAACTGATTTAAGCCTAAATAACGAAATTAAAGATGCTGAACTTGTGTCAAAAGTTGCATCTGCATTTGCACAGACAGAAACGGAATCTGAGTTCATATATTTTTTACGTAATGATATCTCAGAAAAAATGGTTGCCAGTTTGCTCTGGCTTTCAATGAAAAAACTGAATGATCATCTTTCGGACTTGTACAGTATATCTCTTGAAATGAAGTGTTCAAAAGCTGAACGCAATGGGAAATAACATGATCTTAAAATTTAAGTGTTTATTTGGATTTCACCAATGGAAGTTAGATTCAACAGGTGGTCACTCTGGCGATGGTTTTGAGTGGGAATGCTACAAATGCTCAGTTTGTGGTAAAGGCCACACTCGGGCGTGGCGAGTGTAGTTAATTGACTCTGGTATTGGACTGGAGTTATCAGGTAAAGAAATGGTCTTTGAAACGTTGGAAGAATGCGTTTCACACAACAAAGTTTGACGGAGCACGATAATGTACCGATTTTTGTTTTTCGTAATTATTGCAGCATTACAATTAGGTGAAGTTCAAGCCGCGCCTTTAACTGATAACAATAATTGCACCTGGGGGAATGAAGTCATCCAGGTCGGAGAGACTATTTGGGTGAATGATCCGGTATTAACGATCGCGGGAGCCTCTAGAGATTGGCGCGGTTTCAGGCTAGTATGTGCACCGATTTTCGTTTCTGCCTCTTCCGCAAATCAAGATAAGGTTGGTGGAGGAATGGAACAAGTAGGCATAGGCTTAGTGTTAAGCAGCAATAGCAGCGATTTTTTCAATGAAGTTAAGGGTAAATCAATTTCAGAAATTAAATGAGTTGGTGAGTTGGCTGCCATAGTTATGTACATATTCCAGAACCTTATTGGAATGCCCTCTTTCGAGGGCAGGGTGTTATAATGCAGCCTGTTGTTCACCATGAAAACAATATAAAACCCAAGATAATACTATCATTTCCGATTTGGCATGCCAAATTTATGAGAGCTTAAATGAGCCGTTTACTAATCCCAAAGCTAGATGAACTCGTCGAAATCCCTACTTTTTTAAAGAAAGTATATATCCAAAGCCAAAATAATGAGTTTATTGATCCGCTTTGGAAAGGTGTCGCTGTAATGCTGAATAATGGTGCTGATACGCTAATTAATAATTCAAGTGATAGTATTTGGTATGGTAACAATGCTCATAGTTTGTTTGAAAAAAAGTTAGGATACAATGGACGAATTGGCATAGTAACTCAATATGAGGATCGGCAAAGTGTTGATTTTATGAATAAGCTGTATCGAATGAAGCAAGTTCCCTGGGTAAGGATAAGCTGTTTTGTTGAAAGTATTGATAATAAGATTTGTGGGATTAGCTCTATCTCTATAGATGCAAGATTTTGTACTTCTTTACCATTTGATTTTTTTGATATAGCTAGAAAAAAAGCACAACCTTTGTAAGGATGTGCTTTTTATTATTAAGTAAGTGAGTGCTTCTCTAGATCTGGTATGTCAAAACTAGGAAAGCGATTATCGATTACAGGCTTAAGAGATTTAGAGTCGTTCGAGTGCGGACCAAACGAAAATTCATCTGCCGATCTAAACACTGTAAATCCTTTACCTCTATTCTCAATTAGATCCGATAGTAGTCTAAACGGATTTTCAAAGACCTTTTTCCCAAAATCATCGGAAGCATCAAACGAATAGTCATCAGTATATTTGTAATCTTGTCTCAAAAATCGGTATTGCCCGTTTGCAAGAAGCTTGATTAAATGACCAGCATTTGGTTTTTCTGGTATCACTGTTAACGGTTTTATGCGTTCCAACTTAAATGGTGAAAAAACCTGACGAGCATTAACCTCAATTTTCACAACTTTAAGACCCTGCTCTAACTCAGCACATGATTCATTACCATCTGGCGAATCATAATACTTAGCTATTTTTAAGTGAGCCAATAGGCTTGTAATGCATTTTGATTCACTTATAAGTGACAGCCAATTTAAAAATTTTAGATAACCTTCGGCATCAAAACCTGATCCCCAAGAGATACAGTATTGAATACAACTTTTACCTGTTTCTAGTGCGTTTTGAAGCATCGTTATACGCACAGAAGAGCTATAAGTATGAATTCGAACTTGATATTTGCTAAAGTAAACAGTGTTGAAGCGACATAAGCTCCAATCTCCCCACTTTAGATCATCTATAATCGTAAATGCCTGTCTTACTAATGTATGTTTGCTGTGTAAAGTTGGAAGGGTTGAGTATGCTAATTCGTGAGAGTAAGCAAGCTCGCTTAATATTGACATATCTGTACGTTGTAGATGTGCATTTACGTCATTCGGATTTTTAGCGATTAACTTCCAAGCCATATTAAGCTTTTTCATTGTAACTTCGCTGCCATTTCTATCAGGGTGGCAATTAAAAGCAGCTCTTTTGTAGAGCTTTTTTAATGACTCGAAGTTATTTGCACTTCCTTCACCAGATTTTGAAACGAATTCGATAGCACTTATTAGATTCATTTTAACCTCTTTGCGTGTTGTAGGCAGCTCGATAGCGCCTGTTTTTGTATTTGCCATTATTAATTGATGGCGTCAGAACAAATTTGATTATAGGGGCCTAGGTTAAGTGTGACTAGACATTTAGTTTCTTTTTGCTAACCTGGCTTTTGAAAACGGTCTTTTAGACAAAAAATGGGCGCTCTCGAGCTGCCCTCACAACGTAATGAGGCAAATCATGTTAACAATTATCAACACTCGTTTGGGTGAAAACAAAGGTGTTCCTAGAGTTTGGCTAGAAGGTAGTCGATTAAGTTCTTCTTTTTCTGTTGGTCAACAGCTTAACGTGGTGATTGACCGAGTTAATCACATCGTAAAGTTAGAGGTTGCACAAAAAGGAAGAATTTCAGTATCTAAACGTGTTCGTAATGGTCGTGAACATCCTCTGATAGAGCTTAAAGATACAGATCTGAAAGAGCTATTTGGTGCTATAGGCGTATTGCTTAGAGTTGTCATTAAAGATGGGGTTGCTTCGATTGAGGCGCACAAGTTCAGTCAAAATATTGTCGATAGAGTAAAGCGGTTCAATCATAAAATTGTCACCGGTGAACCTTTATCGTTCGGTAGTCTTTGTACTGGAGCTGGAATTTTAGATTCTGCGGTGCATGATGGATTGGAGAAGGTTGGCATAGCTTCTTATGCTAAATTCATCGTCGAACAGGAAAAGAAATATATTGACGCTATGGTGTCTAACCAGAGCAAACGCTTTAGATCAGACTCTATCATTATTGAAAGCCCCATTGAATTTGTTGATTTAAAACGCAACCCTCCTAAGCTTGATGTGTGTATTAGCGGTTTGCCATGCACCGGTGCGAGTATTGCAGGGTTGACAAAAAATAAGATTAAGTTTGCAGAAGATCACGAAACGGCAGGAGCCTGTTTTTTTTATTTTTTGCAATTCATTGATCAATGTCAACCGAGCTTAATAATTCTAGAAAACGTGGGAGCTTATCTCAATACAAGTAGCATGGCCGTCATTTGCTCGGTACTTACTTGTTGGGGATATGACCTGGACCATGCCATTGTGAACGGTGTCGTACATGGCTCTTTGGAGAACCGAGATCGTTTGTGTTTAGTTGCTACGACTAAAGGGCTTAAGCCTTTTAAAATGAGCAATTTAAAACCTTTACATGAAAAACCGGCTTTTGTCGGGGATATACTTGAAGACATTCCGCTTGATAGTGATATTTGGCGTACCTATAGCTATTTAGAGGACAAGGCTATCCGTGACAAAGCCGCCGGTAAGGGGTTTGCTAGGACTATTATCGATGGTACTGAAACGTCTGTACCAACGCTAAGGAGGCTCTATCACAAGGCTGGATCGTGTGATACTTTTGTGGGGCATCCTGACGGCGTTCGTAGTAGGTTGTTCACACCTAAAGAGCATTGTGCTATCAAGCAAGTGCCTTTCGAGTTGATAGATGGAGTTTCAAATAGCGTAGCCCATGAAATACTCGGGCAAAGCGTATGTTACCCTGTTTTTACGGCGCTTGGTGTGGCTATTGGCAACTGGATACTCAGCGAAGCTTTTACAGAGGCTGCTTAGTTGAATAATAAGAATGCATCCATCGGGTGCATTTTTTATTTATTGTGTTATATTTTATCGGTCTACAGGCCTACGGCCACAATCGAAACAGGCGCTCTCGAGCTGCCTACAACACGTAGAGAGGCGTTTATGTCAGCATGTGTATGTTCACTTGCTAACGACGGTATTTGTATGGGTATATGCTCTCTTGGCATTAGTCATTCAGGTTATAGTCTTAAAGCTAGTGGCGATAAAACTTATCTTGTTCATCATGCGTTAAAGCATCCTTTAGTCATCATTGCATCTTCTGATGTTGAAATGATCGATAAGGTAAATCTGTTTTTGAACAAGTCAGTTAATTAATGATAGTTATTTTTTAATAAAACAGGCGCTCTCGAGCTGCCTACAACACGTAACGAGGTAAATATGAAAAAGTCATCTTTGCATGATGTAGCAATAGCGGCGGCTGCCGATTTCACTCGTTTAGCTGAGTTAGCAACTACTGTGGAAGAACGTAAAAGTTACTTACGCTGTGCTAAATCATCTAGAGAGTTTGCACCTAAATTAAAAGCTTTAGCTAGTGAATTTGAAGGACCAGAACTGTTTAGTGCGGTATCCAGATCAAGCGAAGTTGTTGTGTTGCGAGAAGAGCGTAAATTACGCTCTAGATTAGCGAGACAATAGATTATGGATAATACATGGCAGGTTTTTCAATGGTTCGATACTGAGCCTCTTGCTATCGAGCGCCTAAATTTTGCTGCAAGTAAAATGGTTTGCGAAGGTAGGACGTTTAACGTTGATTTTGTGCAGGGAATGTTGCTTGATTGCCCGATAGCTGCGAATGTCGATTTATGTGCAATTGTTGATCAGTTCAACGATATGCTACAGAATCTGCATTAACTAAAGGCTAATCTAAGTAAAAAGCCGCTTTTGCGGCTTTTTTAATGCAATGAATAATGACTGAAACTATTGAAAATCGAATTATAAAAGGCTTATGGAGTTTGACCGGTCTAAAAAGTAGCGACTATATCAAGCTTGTTAAGGACGCTTACCCTAATGTCTCTGGATCTAAGCTAAGAGGCTTGATATCTGGAGTTGGTAATAGGAATTTCCGACCAGCTACAGCCGTTGATCTAGAGCATTCTTTGTGCGTGATAGCTAAATGGGCGGGGACAGATATAGATAATATACTTCCTGATAGCTTAACGCCCTTACTCACTCTGGTAGACCGTGAGTTAGGAGTAATGAGCGGGGGGGCTCTTTCCGTTGTCGCCAGAAAAGAGGTATTACGTAAAATACTAAAAAACATTTAAGTGATCCAAAAAAGTTTTTTAGCTAAAAAACTTGATCGCACTAAATTATCGAGTATTATCTAGAGTATGAAACACTTAGGAGAAATCGGTATGTACCCATTAATTAGTCGAGATCGCATAGAGCAGCTTGTAAGTATGCATCAGGCCGTTGATGCTGTGCTGCTGCCGGCTCCAGAAGGTAACAAAAAAATAATAATGAAAGTGCTTTATAAGGATGTAAATGGAGAGCTTTTGGAAGGTTATTTGGCAATGGCCTATAAACCTGAAGCGCGTACATTTTCATCACCTGATAGCGCTTGGAGGCTGAGCAGAAAGCTTGGGTTAAAGAACTTGATGATAGATAACGATAAATTTGCTGGAGCAGCAGCATGAAATAGAAAAAACAAAGCCTCGTAGAAACGAGGCTAATTGTAGAACTGCAACAAACTGGTTAAGTTACGTTGACTTTTATTGAATTCGCACCTCAAATTCTAGTCTCATGTAACGCGCCGGTCAAGAACCTTTTTGCCTAAAAATAAAAGAAAGGGAAGGCGTGCTTATGCATACCCCAATGATTTTTTTGCATCCACTTTTGCCGTGGATGCAAACATATGTCTATTAGTTACAAAAAAAACTTAGATAACAATGATGTAGGTGGAAGGCTTCTCGAGGCAGACCCGACCTATTTTAGCCGAGCACCATCAACCCACTTCCGAGATTTGTTAGGGGTAGGGAAAGAAAATTATTGCCGCTACCTGTGGTCGTTTCGCATTCCTGAAGGGAAATCGCCTTGGCGAGCAATTGGAAATCGACAATCCGGCAAGAAAACCACAACATTAACTGACTTTTTTTTAGACGCTTCAATTGGTAGAGATTGTTCTATTGATTGCTTTATGTCACCTAATCAATTCTTTGATTGGCGCAATGCAAAGCAGCTTGCGTCATTGCATGCCAATTGGCTTGAAATTGATATAACTCGAGACGAAAACACATTAAAAAAAGCTAAAGAATCTTTGACAGAAGAGGAAGAAAAGTCCGTTTTAAATGAGGTTTTTAGTCAGCTTCAAGCTTCAGGGATTCCCGCGCCAACATGCTACGTCATGTCTGGCTCAGGTGGAATGCACCTATATTGGATTTATGAAGCTATTCCTGCGTATAAGTGGTGCATAAATGCATGGCGCGAAATTGCTGATAAGTTGGTTAAAAGTGTTCAAGGTGGCAAGTTGTGGCATGTTGATTTAGGTGCAAGCAAAGATCCTGCACGAGTTTTACGTATGCCAGGTTCTAAGCATGGAGCGACAAGACGTAATGTAGAGGTCTACACAGGAGGAAATTCATATACCTTTGAACAATTAGCTACAAAATTATCCGTGCCAGTTAAGAAACCAGAATTATCAATAGTCCCTAATTTGGCATCCAAAACGACTACCAATACAACAGCCCCTAATGCGCCAGTTTCCAAACCGAATCCAATGGAATCACCACATGGTCGAAAACATACGATAGGACAGTGGTGGTTTAAGGTTTTTACTCACGTACACACGTTCGCGACAAAAAATAAAATTACAGAAGGGAAGAGGGACGCAACTGCTTTCATTCTGTTTGTGGCTCTGAGGCATATCCAAAGTGAAGCGGTAGCGCTAGAAAGGATTATGGATATAAATAAACGTCTGATAGGCCTAGATGAAGACGTTTTGAAAGGGTATTTAAAAACAGCCACACATACACTATACAAATACAAGAAATCCACTCTAGATGATTACCTTACTCGGCAGCTAGGAATGGATACATCCTGGCTCTATTCCACGGACAAAAAATTATACACCGCATCAGAAGTTAAAAATCTACAAAAAGAAGCGGCTAAGAACACAGCTCTCAAAAAATCCCACACTACGCTTGGCCGTATAATTTCGGCAGTGAAAGAATTATTACAAGCCAAATCACCCCTGACGCAAGCATCTGTGGCCGCCATTTGTGGCCGTAGTATTCGTACAGTTAGGCGTTACTGGTCTGTAATTAGTAACCTTGAGGTCATTAGGTCCCCTTCTATATATTCCCCCCCTGTGGATTGTCCTATTGAGGCTTAATATCCTAGTTAGCTATGGTGATCCTTTATGAGATTTCAAATATAGAAGAGAGATTTAACTTGTAGATTGGGCCTGTGGGGTTAGTGGATTAGAACGTGAGTGTGTGCAATGGTTGTGGGTAACGTGTGGGAGGCTTGTCCTTCCATGTGTTATCCACAATCTTGTGCATACGGTAAGTTCGTTGTGCTTGCACAAATCCACAAATCCATAGGCCCATTAGTTAAGCTAATTATATAAGTAGTGAATTTGGCATGCCAAATTTTTTTCTTCATAGTCTTGTTATCTTCGTTATCTTGTTATAATGTACTTCCTTGACCAGCACATACAGTATGGTCATTAACTCGGGTATAAAGCCCATAACTCTAGGAGTTCTTCATGGATACTGTTTTAACTGTTATGCCAAACCTTGTTACTCGAAAAGTAGCCACTATTTGTACTCATTCCAATGAAAAAGGTGGTGTTGGTAAAACTACTACTGAGTTTAATCAGGCTTACCGTTTGGCAGAACAAGGTTATCGTGTATTGGTTATCGATGTTGATGGTCAGCGTAATATGAGTAAACTATTACTAGGTTCTATAAAGGAGGTTGAATGGATAGAGAATCACGGATTTACTTCTCCGTCCCTTTTTGAAGCCAATCTAAACCCTGAAAAGATTGTAGCTTATCAGTCTCCTATTCACCCTAACTTACATATTATTCCCGCACATAAAGCTCGAATCGCTAATATCTTATCCGCAGGTAAAGAGGCGGTTGGCTTTGTTGCTAATTTGAAGAAGTATATTGTCCAGCTCGACTATGACTTTATTTTTATAGACACACCGCCATCATTAGGTGTTACACAAGTAGCGGCAATTAACGCTGTGGATTACATCTTCATTCCTGTCACCGTTGATGATTTCTCAAATGAGGGTCTGATTTCTCTACTAAAGACTATTAATGCGGTTAAGAAAGGTATGCGTTCTAATGTCCAGGTAGCCGGCGTGTACTTGAACTTTTTTAAAGAGCCGACTGCTCGAAAAGGAGAAAATCCGTATTTGGATATTTTGAGACAAATAGAGAAGGATTATAAAGATCTGTTAATGCCGTTTTATATAAAGCATTCCTTATGGGTTGGAGAGTCTCGTATGGCAGGTAAAGCTTGTTGGGTTAGCCCACCAAATGGCAACGCCGCTACCGTGGGCCGTGCGTTCAGAAATGCTATTGATGCGCTTAATGCAAAAATAATGAAGTAAGAGGAATTGATCATGACTAATAATAATTTACAAACATCTAGTTTTATGGACCTTATTAGCGGCGTTACAGGTGGGGAATTTGAATATGTAGACAGTCTACCTATAAATGATTGTTATCCTGATTTGGATCAACCTCGATATAAGAACCTGAGTGAAGAAGGGGTTTCTGACATTACAGCAACTTTTACAGTTACGAAAGGAAGAATTTGGCAGCCTATCGTCGTTCAAGAAGCTGATTCTTCGGGGCATAAAATATTAATGGGTGGGCGACGTTGGCTGGCAGTTAAGCTCTATGGTAGTACTGGTATACCTGCGTTAATCGTAAAAAAGGATATTGATTCTGCACTGTATTTACAGCTAATGGAAAATATTGCTCGTAAGCCATTAGATATCAGGGAAGAAGGTCGTTCGTATGTAACGTTGAAGGAGCAAGGTAAAACTCAAAAGGAAATTGCGGCTTCACTTGGTAAATCTGAAGCGGTTATTACCGAAGCTATCATGATGTGGGAAATGGAGTCTGATCATAAATTAGATTTTTTGAATAATTTATATGAAAGCGGCGAGTGCCAGGACGCTAGTACGTTAGCGGTGCTAGTACGCTTTGCGCGAGTAAACCCTGAGTCATGTAAGCGAATGGTTGAGCTTGCCATTAAAAATGGAACATTAAATCGAAAGTGGGCAAAATCTCTTGTTAAAAAAGATTTTGAATTATCTTTTGAAGAGCATTTGGAAGCTTTAAATGAGCGGATCAACTTTGAACGTGGTTCAACGCCTAAAAATGAAACCAGTTCAACGTCTAAAAATGAAACCAACAGTGACGATAACGCAGATATTGATAAATTTAAGTTGGAGCAAGAACAGGACGGTATATCAAAAGAAGAACAAGTGTCTAAATTGGAGCAAGAACAGGGCGGTATACCAAAAGAAGAACAAGTGTCTAAATCTAAAGATAGCAAGGATAGTAATCAATCTTTTAAGGATAAGAAAGTAACTACTATCAATGTAATGCATGACGAGAAAGTGGCATCATTGATAATGAATAGAATAGATGCAGAAGGTTTTGGTTGGATTAAATACCATCATGAAACCGATGAATTTGTACGAGTAGATCTTACAGAGTTATCAATTATTTTCGTTGGATAGGCTAATGAGAGTAACAGCTAAAGTATGGGAAATAGCCATGAGCCAGAGAGGTTATTATATCTCTGAGTTCCTAAAGTATCATGGGCCAACAGATGCCAAGGCTGGTGTTACGTTAACAGAGCTAGCGAATAAATTGGGATATTCAAGCAGAGATAAGCCTGTAATGGGTAAAACTCTTCGTAGTTGGTTAGATGGTGGTGCTCCGCTATGGGTTATTAAAACAGCGGTACGCTTTATTATAGAAAATGGCTATATTCCTCAATCAGATGACGATTTAGATTCGTTGTTAGCCTACGTTTTGATTGATGTTTCAGCCGAAGATGTAAAAGCTACTTTAGCTTGTTCGAATTTTGGACGTATCAATGATGGAGCGATACAGGAATCATTAAATAGAATTTGGCATGCCAAATTATAAAACCCTCCTTTTTTAAAGGAGGTTTTTCACCTCTTTCGTCCAGAAATCTGTGATTTAATAACCCCACTGAAATTAAAGTGGGGTTTTTTATGGCGGGTGGTTATCTAAGAACCCAGTTATTTGAAGAAGTCGAACAAATTCTATTTGAGACGTTAGAGCTTAGGCCCTTTATTGGAGTTTGGGAGATAATATCTGAAAGGTTTCAAGGGGTTGATACTGTTGGTGATGATTTAGATCCCATTTTCTTCGTTCATTGCGCCTTGATGCGAGAGCAGTCTAGGAATGGTAAAAGTTTGATTACTGAAGAACTATTTTTAGCATTTTTAATGCGACTACCAATCTTAAACAAGAACATTGTTAGTATGAGTTCTGGTGCTGTTTGGGAGCCTATTATGGAGTCATTTTCTGAGTTCAGCCGCAAAAATAAAAATATAACGTCAAGCAACCGTCTTCGTAATGATGACAAAGTACAAGAATTCTATATGTGGGTGATTCAATTATGCAATTGGGATGGTTTAGCAGGACAAAAAGTAAAAGTTCATTAGTGCTTGATGTAGTGCCGTTAAAAAAAATAATAGCGGTTTCAGATGCCTACTGGAATGAATTGTATCAGCCAATGATCAATATTGTGGTTGCTAGTATTAATGTATTTGAAAAGCAAAATTCACGTATTCTCAATGATTATCAAGATCAGTTTGTTCGTATTATTCGGCGTAGTAAAGGGGCCGTTCAAGGTGAACCCATGCTAGCACATCTGCAAACATATTGCTTAGCGTTAGCGTTCAGTTCGCTTTACGTTGCAAGATTGTGTAGTGAGTTTGATTTTATTTCTGTATCTAAGAGTAAAAAGTCAATTGGAGAGCGAAACGCTTATTTTCCTTGGCTTGATTCATCTGAAAATGTTGAAATTAAAATAAAGCGAGCATCTAGAGTTTTACCAGTATATGTCCTGGCATACTCCATTTTGAATCAAAGTATCGGAAGTGTCGGTTGGCGGTGGCTTCATAGTCAATTAGGTATTTTGAAAGGATTATGGGACTCAATTCAATCTAATGGTGAAAGTGGGATTTTCGCAGGTTTATTAGCCGATATGCAAAGTATTCCACTAGATAGACATAATTTATATCAAGCAACTAATGAACAATATAGCGTTCCAAAAGTGGCAGCAGAACCTAAAAAAGTATCAGAGGAACCATCCAGTTCTAGTTCTCTTGATGATCTTATAATGGGTTTGGGCGGTGATAATAGTGAGTTAGCTTTTGAGGATTTATTTGCGGATAAGGCTAAATCTAGTAAATCGGAAGATACTATTAACGAAAAAAGTAGTGAACTTGATCTTTCTATTTTTGAAAGTGATGAACCACAACCACAACCACAACCACAAAAAACGGACCCTGACTTTAATTCTGAATCAGAACTGCAAGTAAATGACCTTGACCCTATTCCGAGTGATACCGGTAGTTCGGATGATGTTTTAAATGAATTTCAGAATTTTTTAGCCAATTGTTCGACTACTGAACAGCCTGTTATTTCCGATAACTATAATTCATCAACAATAACTGGTGATTTAATTAAGTGGGCTACAACAATCATTAGCGACAATATTCCGACAGATTTTATATTTGTTGTAGAGTTTGATGAAGGTTATAACTTAGCAATAGATAAGGAAGAGGGAATCTTGGCGTTTGTTAAAAGCGACTACGATCTTGATAGTGAAGAAGCGTATAATGCTGTTAAAGAGGAGGTTTTAACTGATTTATCAATGTCTTCTGAGTGGATAGAAAACTTTGAAGGGGGGGATGAATGGAAGTTAATCAATAAAGGTGAAACAAAAAAAGTTATTTTGTTAAAAAAATGTTTAACAAGTTCTTATTTAACGCCAAATTGTTTCCTATCTGAATAATTGTTCTTGTTATACTAATTTTTGTGGATTTTATATAGCGATAAAGTATTATTGTGATGTTTTTTTGACGGTACATTGCGATAAATGTACTACCATTTTATGGAAAAGGTAGCAATAAGTTAAATATCTTCTGTTCATTTATTGGTCTTCAACTTATAATGGATGTGGGTTTTTACAAGTTGTGGGAAAGCAGTATGGACGCACATTCATTTGCGCGTACTCCATATTTAGTACGTGCACCTCTTTTATTGAGGGAAATACTGCTGGCATTTGTTTCTGAAACTGATAGTTGCCAGCATCCTCTTGTCGATGTATTTGGGTTTGACCAAATAACATACGACTTTGTTAAGCAGTCTACAGCCGCTACACTTTTGAAGTTGTCGGCTAGTTTTGCTAAAGCAAATGCTATTACGTTTAACGTTAATGAGCGAATGCTTAAAAGTCTCTTACGATCATACCAATCAGATTCAAGCGAAATATTATCTGTTAAAGATATATCCGCTTTAGATCCTATTTATAGTCATCGTCAAGTTGTCAGGGAGTTGGTCATGTTTATGGCCGACTCTCTTTCTGACATTGGTGCTGGCATGTCCAATATCATTGAATTTGATCATGAAACCAGAAGATTACTAAATAGGGCTGATGTAAAACAGCTTGAGTGGTTGTCTAATCAAATGGTCGAGCGTCGATGCGTTCAATTTACCATGAGCCAAGATAAGATCCGCGATAGAACATATTCCTATATGCGTCATGAGCGAAGGGAAGGTATCAAGGATATTCTAGTTTCTAAAAAAGCTCCTTATGGGTTGATGTACTTTTTATTCTCTGAAGAAACCGAAGAGTCGGTTAAGTGGAGGCGCTACCGTTTAGGGGTTACACCATTAAAAGGCCGGCCCAAAACGGCGCCGGCTAAAGAGTTTATTGATTTTGTGTGTTTATGGACCTCTAATCAAAATCAGACTGAGTTAGAGCGTTTTTTAATGGCTCACAGACAGCTTGGTTATGGTTTTGATATTCTGTGGGCGTTGTACCAACGTGCTGAGATTGATGGTGAATTTAACGAATCAATCTTAAAAGCGACAAGAAAAAATAAGAATTTGGCATGCCAAATTTAATTTGAAAACCCCCTAAAATTTCCCCTAGCTTTTCTCAGCAACTATAGGAAACTGACGCTATTCTAGTGTCAGTTTTTTTATGTGGGTCTTAAAATGAAACTTTATCTTTGTGAGAAACCTAGTCAAGGCGAGGATGTTGCCAAATTTTTGGGGATGTCGCCTGTTCATAAGAAGCAGGGGTATTTTCAGAAAGATGATGTGATAGTAACCTGGGCGCGTGGTCATTTGTTCAAGTTACAACCTCCTGAGTATTATACGCCAGAGTTAAAAGGTAAATGGGCGTTTGATAAGTTACCAGTTATTCCTGAAAAATTCGAATATGCCCTTGACCCAAAAAGTAAGCCACAATTTCGAGTTATAAAAACGTTATTGCGAAATGTTAAAGACGTATTTATAGCTACAGACCCTGATCCAGAGGGAGAATGCATAGCGCGTAATATTCTTCGTTTTGCTTCGTTTAAAGGCAACATATTTAGGGTTCTGTATGGTGCTACAGATAAAAAAACTCTAACAAGAGCTTTTGCTAAGCCTTTGCCTAGCTCTGAAACCGAATGGATGTTTGATGTAGCGCTTGCTCGAGCGCAATCAGATTGGGTGGTAGGGATGAACCTTACTATGGCAATGACCTTGCTAGTTCAGCGGTTAGAGTCTTCTGACAGGCTTAAGAAGTCTTTTCCAATAGGGCGCGTTAAAACGCCTGCGGCCATGTTAGTTTTTATTAGAGAGCAAGCTATTAAGGCGTTTAAGCCTATCAAATACTATCAAGTAGAAGTTGATGTTTTTACGCAAGAAAAAGCTGAATTTACGCTAACTTGGAATATTCCTGAACGTGTTTTGAGTGATGGCCGCCTATTGGACCAATCTTATGCTTTAAAAGCTGTTCAATATTTTCAGCAGCAAAAGATTGGGATTATTGAGGGTTTAAGTGTTGAGGATAAAGCGAAACAACCGCCATTACCTTATGAGTTAACTACATTGCAATCGGCATGTGATAAATATGAAATCAGCCCTGACGAAACATTAGAGATAGCACAATCACTTTATGATAAGCCACTTTCGTCAACATCGTACCCTAGAACAAATATAGGTTATTTACCTGAAGGTTTATTAGAAGACGTAAATGAAACGATTGAAAACCTTCTCAAAATAGAACCTTTCAAAGCTTTGAAAGAGCATCTTGATACTGCAAAAAAATCAAAAGCATGGAATGACAAAAAAGTAAAAGTACATCATGGGATTATACCAACAACTAGCATTATTAATTTTTCAAGATTAACGCCCAAGCAAAAAGCAGTATATGTATTGATAGCTAAAAGATATTTAGTTCAATTTATGAGTGATTATTTATATGAACACACTTCTTTGACTGTGAAGATTGGAAATCTAACATGTACCGCAAATTGCAATATTTCCAAAAAGCTAGGGTGGAGAGCAATAGAAGAATCTGAAGATGATACAGATTCGGTGGTTTCCATTCCTCAAGTATTTTTAGGGCAAAAGTTAGGAGTCAAGAATGCAAGAGTATTGGAGAAAACTACTCGTCAACCTTCAAGATACAACCAAGCTTCATTAGCTAAAGCGATGGAGAATGTTAGCGCTGAAATAGAAGATCCAGCACTGAAAAAATTATTAAGTGACAACGATGGAATAGGTACTGTTGCAACAAGGGGCAAAATAATTAAGGACTTGATTGCCTCTGGTTTGTTAGTAGAGGATAAAAGACAATTAAAGCCATCTAGATGGTTTGAAAAGAACATGAGTCATATACCTGAACAAATGAAGCAGCCGGCTAATACTGCACTGTGGGAGCGTGGTTTTCATGCAATTAGAGACGGTCAAATTAGCAAGGATAAGTTTGTTGACTTTCAAACTAAATTTGTAAAAAGCGCTGTAGCTGAACTAGAAAAAACATTCTCTGAGGTGAAGTGAGTATGAAGTTAATAAGTGTTTTATCGCTAACATTAATATTTAGCATATCGGCCAAGGCTGAAATGGTAGCGGTAGACCGCTATACATTAGTGTCTCCAGAGCCGACAACAAAAGAATTAGATCCCTTATCTGTAAATGTAGAGCTGGCATTTCCTCCAAATATAAAAACAGTTCGTGATGCTTTGAATTTTGTTTTGATGAATTCTGGTTGGGTGTTGGCGTTAGATAAGTCTAATGATGATGCGCTAGCTATCACCCTAGAAAGACCTCTTCCACAAGTTCATAGGAAATTATCATTAATGCCATTAAGAACTGCGTTGCAGATTTTGGTAGGTAGCTATTTTGTTCCTGTTGAAGATCCGTTAAGACGTATTTATACATTTGATTTAAAGAGCGAATATAAAGGATTAGTTGATCATGAATAGTGAAGTTATAGATGCTATAGATGCCACTGATTTGAATGAAGGCTTACCAGCTTTAGAGGATGAAAAAACAAAAAAAACACCTTTTATTTTTATAATATTTATTTTTGTTCTTTTCTCTATCACAGGTTTAGGTGTTCAGTATTACATTAATTATTCAGGTATGTTTTCCTCCGACACTGTTGATTTAGTTGAGCCAGAAGTGCCTGTTATTGAACCTAAAGATAATGATTATGAAATTGATCTTGGGTCAAATTTTAAATCACCAGAACCATTACCTTCAGACAATCTGTTGGTGAATAGTGTAAACGAGAACACGCAATCTACTGTTGCCATTGCAAATCCGTCAGCGGTGGATTTTGAAAAATCGTTCAAAGATTTAATGTATAAATTAGATTCTAAATTTCAAGAACAAAGCCAGGTACTACAGAGGATAGAGAATAATCAGATAGAAATATCTAAACAATTATCTACAGGGTTAAATGCATTAGCTGACAAAGACGATGATATTGTTGCAAGTATTAAGCAAAATGAACGTTGGCTAAACGGTGTTTCTAACCAGCTCAAAGATATTGGCGTTAACGTTAAAGAAGCTGCTCAAGAGTTTCCTATTGTTGTCTACAATCGCAATCGATGGGGTGATGATATTTATTTGACAGTAGCTCAAAAAGTTAAACCTGATCAAACGAGTTTTTTGCGTGTAGGAGATATTGTTGGTAGGTGGAAACTCATTGATATAAAAGATAAAAATGCTGTTTTTGAACATTTTGATGGAGCAGTTAAGGAGGTTGCCCTATGAAGATTATTTGGTTGATTTTTTTAAGTGTTTTTTTATTTGGTTGTTCTGCTGGGTACGGTGTCCAGCGTAATACTCTTGCCATAAGCGATAAGATCGATGTATTGCCAGCGAGAGTAAATAACCCATATCCTAAATGTTTAGATGATATTGATTCACGTAGAGTTGCTAATTTAAGCGTTGAACGCTCAGAGAGAGTTTATCTACAGGAGGGTAAATTATGTCAGCGCCAGCGTTAAAGCAATTAGTTATTACTAGTTTGTTTTTTTTATCATTACCAACATTTTCGGCTCAAACTACAGGAACTGAAGATTTTTCTATTTCAAAAAAAAGTGAGCTTTCTGAGTCTGAACTAACCCAAGCTAAACAATGGAAACTTACTCTTAAGGAATTTAAAAAATTCAAAGAAATTAAAAATTCTCCAAGAGCATATTTTACTCCAAATTTAGAAAACAATCCGTTGCTTGGATTGGCCCTTGAGTCAGAAACTGAAACGGAAAGAGCTAGTTATGCCGATAGATGGGTTCAAATTCAATTTGAAAATAATGTAAAAGTTATTTCATGGCAGTTAGAGGTGTCAGAAGCTTGGAAGAGACAATATCCAGGTGTTCCTAGGTTCGTTTATAATAATCCATCTATGGAAAAGCATACGGTAAAAAGCATGAATGCTGGTTCAGTATCTACTTTTAATAAAATAATGAATGATTCTAATCGGTTTGACATTGTTACTGCCAAACCTCGTGCTCAACTTTATATATCAGTTGTAGGCTGTGAAAGTTGTGTTGCGGCTTATAAGGCACAATATGACGCATTAAAATCCGGTGCTATAGATGGGATAGATATACATTTTATTAATGGTCCTAATAAGACTGATATTATTAATTGGGCGGTAGAAAATAAACTTAGTAGTGCAGATGTAAATGAGGCTAGAGTTGTAACGCTAAATGTTGCAGATAAAAAGGTAGACAAAGTACCTCTTGTTGAATTTATAAATTAGTAGGTAATGTATGCGGTTTTTAATTTTATTTTTTTTGGTGTCTTTTTCAGCAGAGTCAAGTGTAAGAGGAATGTTTCATTTAGTATCAAAAGAAACATCTGTGCCAGAAGAAGTATTGTTAGCTGTTTGCACTCATGAAAGCCAAAGTTTTTATAATGGGAAACGTCAACCTTGGCCGTGGACTATTAATGTTGCTGGTGATGGATTTTGGTTTAAAAATAAAGAATCGGCAGTAACCTATGCCGATTTGGAGTTGGATATAGGTGAAACAAAGAGTATTGATATAGGTCTATGTCAAATTAATTGGTACTGGCATGGTAGTAATTTTGAATCGGTTTCAGAGCTTATGGACCCTATCACAAACGTGCGATATGCAGCGAAATATTTGTCATATTTAAAAGGCGGTAAATCATGGGAATACGCAGTCGGTGCATACCACTCACCATCAAACGCAGAGCGAGCGCGTTTATATTCGGAGTCTGTTTTTCGTTAATAGGATTTAACTCATACTCATTTGAACTTTTAGAAGTTGGGCGTGTAGGTCCAACTAGTTCAGCTTCAGTTTTCTATAAGAACATTAGTTTAAAGGATGTAAAGGTAGATAAAAATTTGACAGCTAGTTTATTGGAGAGATCTAAAAAGGAGTTGTCACCTGATCTATTTTTTCCCATTACCCCTAAGACTATGAAGCCAGGACTTATTAAAGGGCATCGTTTTGACTCTTCTAAGAGCATTATGCCGTTTGCTATCGTGGGCACAGATGCTCTTTCGTTAAAATGGCTTGAATTCCGTTATGAAAAACTAATGGAATACAAGGCGGCTGTATTTGTCATTGAAGCTGATTCTTTACTAAGTATCAAAAACCTTGAAAAACAATATATAGGGCTTAGGTTTATTCCTGTATCGGGGGATAAAATAGGAGAAGATCTCAAGGTTCAGGCCTATCCATTTTTAGTTATTTCGTCAGGAGTTTGGCAATGAGTGAATCTGATTATCCAATAGAGCGATTATTAAGGCCTCCTGTTGAATTACAAGCATCTTTAGTATCTGGTTTAGCTGGAGCGTTAAGTGTTGCAGCTCCTTATTATTGGATGATGACTGAACCTGTTTCATGGGCCTGTGGTGGAGTTTTTGGTGCTGTTAGTTATTCATACTTAAAAGATGGTTTAAAGATCACTAATTATCAAAAAAACATTAGAACATTATCTACTTATAAGATAAAGCCAAAGAATTTACCTATTTCAGATTATAAGTCTTTCCTGGGGCTTGGTTTTCGTTGGCAAGCAAGGCATACACAGCGGTTAGTTGATACTTACAAAGTTGAAAATGAAGATTATGTTCGACCAAGCGCGCTTTACGATTGGGCCAGAAGAACAGAAGTCACCTGGGAGAAAACTTTTGCTTTTTCGTTATTAGCAAAAGCCATGCGAAGCAATTCATTTTTAAATCCACTTAGACCCTATCCTGATATAGGTGGATATGCTCCTATTCATGGTGTTGGCTCTGATGAGGAAAATGAATCGTTTTGGGATCTTGGAGAGAGAAACGGACATGCTTTAATTCTAGGAACTACTCGGGTTGGTAAAACTCGTTTTGAGGAAGTCTTGGTTGCTGGTGATATTCGTCGTGGCGATAATGTTGTTATTGTGATTGATCCGAAAGGTGATGGTGACTTATTTCGACGAATGTATATCGAAGCTATTCGGGCCGGTAGAGAAGATGATTTTTATTTTTTTCACCTTGGTTATCCAGATGCTTCTTGTCGGTATAACCCTGTCGGTGAGTTTCAACGTATTACAGAAGTTGCGGGGAAGACTACTTCTCAGTTAGGAGAAGCCGGAAACTCTGCTGCATTTAAAGCTTTTAGCTGGCGATTTGTTAATGTCGTCGCTAGAGCGTTAGTTGATGTTGGCGTGAGGCCTACTTTAGAAAACATTAACCATTATGTTCAAGATTTAGAAGATTTACTTTATAGGTATGCAATCAAAGCATTGAGTGCTGTCGATGATGATCCTGAGTCATTAGTAAAAGAATATGCTGAAAAAGTTCGTGATAAGCATCCTATGGTAGAACGTAAAGGTAAAACTAAGGCGACTGTTGCAATAATTGATCTTATGAAAGAGTTGCTTCCTAACGACAATTTAGGCCGCCAACTTATTATGGCTAGCAACTATGAGCGTTCATTTTATGAAAAACTTGTTGCGAGCTTACTACCTTTCTTAGATAAGTTGAACACTGACAAAATTGGTAAGCTTTTGAGTCCAGACTATTTTAACGATGAAGATCCAAGACCAATCCTCAGTTGGGGTGATGTAATTCAGCGGAAAGGTATTGTCTATATAGGCCTTGATGGTTTAGCGGATAGGGAGGTGGCTACGGCAGTTGGAAACGCAATGTTTAATGACTTAGTGAGCAATGCGGGTGTTATTTATAAGCATGGTAAAGATGTAGGACTACCTTCGCTCGATGGTACTAAAAAACTAAGAATGCCAGAGATTTATCTTCATGCTGATGAATTCAATTCACTTGTTGGTGATGAATTCGTACCTATGGTTAACCAATCTGGCGGTGCAGGCATTCGAATATGCGCCTATACACAAACGTTACAGGATATCGATGCAAAATTTGGTACGACATCTGGCAACCCTAAATCGATGCAAATTATAGGTAACTTCAACACATTAGTTATGATGCGGGTACAAAATGAAGAGACTGCAATGCTAATGACTAGCAAGCTGCCAATGGTGCAAGTGAAAGATGCAACGTTGGTTTCTGGTTCGAGTAAGAAATCTGGTTCGGGGTCGTTTGGTTTTGATGACAACAACCAAGATCGTATTTCCGAAAAAGAAGTACCAATTATTGAACCGGCACATATTACCTCATTACCGAAAGGTCATGCGTTTGTTTTAAAAAATGGCAATCAATTATGGAAAGTAAGACTGCCTTTATTCGATGAAAAAGGTGATATAGAACTACCAAATAATTTGCTCGATATTTGTGCTGATATGAACGATAAATACCAGACCGGTGAACTTTGGTGGGAGGCTGCCTAATGGTTCAAAAATCGGAACAAAAAAATCAGTCTGAAAAGGTTAAGCGCCAAGGAATTTTTACTAAAATTTTAGTTTTTTTTATGGCATTGCCTTTTACCATTTTTGCAACAATGATTATGTCAGTCCTTGTTGAGTGGTGTGTTATGTATTCTTGCAATAAAGGGCCTGAAGAAGGGGTTTGTAAATTTGTTCAGTTTTCCCCAAACATGGGTTCTGAGCATTCTAGGCTTATGCTTCGGCAAGAGGCTTTATATCTTAACGAGCATTTTAAAAAAAGTATTATGGGATCTGAACCGATTAAACTTGCTGGTGAAACAATTACTTGGGTTGATCAAAATATTTTCGTCCCAATTGGGATTAATGCTTATAAAGTAAAAGCCGAACATGAAAAAAGCTGGGCTTGGGAGTATTTGATGGCTGCTTACAACATTGTTAAGGTTGTAGTTTTGCGGCTTTGTGTGCTGTTTTTGTCTCTACCTGCATACTTACTCTTTCTTGTGGTGGGTGTTACTACTGGTCTTGTAAGGCGTGATTTGAGAAAATTTGGGGCAGGTCGAGAAAGTACGGATAGATTTGAGTTATCAACTAGGCTTATCACTCCTTCTGTTGTTCTTTGCTTTGTTGTATATCTCTCTTGGCCCAATAGTATTAACCCTGCATTAATAGTTGTGCCTTTTGCAGCATTGTTTGGTTATGCATTGCACTTAACGACCGCTAATTACAAAAAGTACCTCTAGAAATTTGGCATGCCAAATTCAAAAAAAAGGCGACCACGGTGGCCTTTTTTTTATCTGAAAACCCCCTGAATTCTTACCTAGCTTTTCAGCAGCATTGAAATTAAATGTCTTTACAATGGCTTCAACTGTTTGAGTTGGGTCGATTCTATGAAGAATATTTTAGTTTTAACAATATTTAGTATTGCCTTTGTATCTATGGGTGTTAGTGCAACATCTGCAAAAGAGAAGTCAGAACTTATTCGCATATCTGAAGAATTAAAGTATTTGAAACAAGAGGTTCGTAAGGTCAGCGAACTTCGTCGGGTCGATGATTCTGAAGCGTTTAACTATGAAGCACTATTTAGGGATTTAACTGCTGTTCAAGAGGCTGTAGAGCGTCATGTGAGTGGTTCGAGTCGGCAGCCAAAATCATTGAAACCATTGGATGCTGATTATGGAAATATTCACTAATACTGTTGGGATCTCACCTGCTAAGCTAGCCGATTTTATACAGTGGCTGTTTAGTTTCGTAACGATCCTTTTTGGTGTGACAGTCATTAGAGGGTCTTACAGTCGCTGGGTTGACGGTGATATGACTATTACTGATGTGTTGATAGACATTGTATTAGCGTTTTGTGTTATTGCTTTAGTCTCTATTTTAATTAACTAAGTTGGAGTTTTTTTATGATTAAAAATCTTTGCAAAAAGTCTCGTACAAAAGCAAATATATTGCTGTGGACTTTGTTAGGTTTTTCACTTCAGGTCCGAGCTGAAATTCCCACAACTGACGACTTTGCAGACGGTGCAGATGATAAAGGCGCGTTTGAAACATTATTTTGGCTTCTGGAGAAGGGGGTTCAACTCATTATCGTTGGTATTGCGGCATTTTTTGTATTTACGATAGGTAAGGCTGCAATGAAAAAATATAACGATATTACTGAAGAACGTGGAAGTTGGATTGATCTTGGGGGGCATATAGTTGGTGGCATCGCTCTTTTGGCATTAACCGTTGTCATGCTCAATTGGGTTGGTGATTGGGTTAAGTAATGAAATTAGACGAAAACGATTTCACAGACTCATTTACCGGCGACTTTTTAAACGAAGAACCTGTTGTGTTTAAAGGGCTAACAGATAGTGAAGTTAAAATGGTATTTGTTTTATCGCTGTTTATAGGCGCACCTATCGGCGTTGTTTTAGCTTTAGTTATTGGTATACCAACTTTGATTTTAGTTTTCGTCCTTTTGTTACCGATTATTTCTGTTTGGTTTATAGCTGGTTGGATGGAGAGCGCTCGGCGCGGTAAACCTTCTGGCTATGTAGAACAGCGGTTACATATTGAAATGGTAGACCGAAAATTAACTTCACCCGAGTTTATTTGCCAAAGCTATAAATGGGGTTTGGGTAGAACTAAAAAAAAGAGTAGTGACTTATGAGTAAAGCCAAAAAAGAAAGTGATCGTAAAGATAAGGTGATTAGAGTCTTAACATTATTTTGTCTATTTTTGCTAGGCCTCGTTACTCATGCTCAATGGCTGCTTGCTACACTTCCTAAAGAGTTTGAGTGCCATTTTCCGCCTGATTTATCTCGGGGGGGGATGGTTAAGGTTAATGAATACCAACTCCACGAAGTCTATGCTTTTGCTTTTAAGATTTATCAACAGGTATATCGGTGTGAGGAAGATTGTGGGGTTGAATTTGATAAAAACATCAGAAAGTATGGCTACTTTATTACGGATTCCTTTAGGCCAAATTTAATGAGTGAGGCTAAAAATCGAGAGTCATATAATCGTCGTCGGGTTCGTTCAATCTCTGAATATGGAACATATTCAGATAGCAAAGTTATTCCTTTAGGTAATGGGGTTTGGGTTGTTTATTTGGATGTTTATGAAAAGGAGTCTATTGGCGGTAAGCCTGTAAGAGAGGCTGTAATGAGATATCCGGTGGTTGTAACACGTTATGATGTAGATCGCGAAAAAAATCCGTGGAGATTAGCTATTGACGGGCTAAAAGGTACACCTAAGAGGTTGAATTGATAATGAATAAATCACTTCTGTTTATGATTTTATTTTTCATGTTTATTTCTTCAGCTTATCCATCTGAACGGGTTAAGTGGTCGCAAGGTGAAGAAGTTAATGTTGAGCTTAATCTCGGTATAGAAAGGAAAGTGATGTTTCCTGAAGCCGTTAGGTTAGGTTTAAAACAAAAATACGCTGAAATGTTTAATTATTCTTTGATAGATAATTCATTGTATATAACGCCAATTTCTAATTTTAATGAAAAACTAACAGTTCAAGGATTAGATTCTGGCCGTTTTTATGTACTTCAATCAGCTGTTACAGAAAATGGCAACAGAGCTAAAGATGATTTAGTTATTCACGTGTTAGAGGAGGCAACTAATCAGGTTAATCAGGTGGTTGATGGGGGCAGTAAAAAGATAATTCCCCGTCAAGAAATATCTCCAATTGATTTAGTTCAATATGTTTCACAAACTCTATATGCTCCGTCAGAAAAATTAATTGAACCTACTCCTAGTGTTAAAAGAGTTGCAATTAAAAAGCGTGAAATCCCATATTTATATCGAGGTGGTGAACTCGTCAGTGATGTTATTGGTGGGTGGTCTGGCGGTGGTTTATATGTGACAGCGGTAAAAATGAAAAATACAACATCGAATACAGTTACATTTGATGCGTGTCGAATAAGAGGTGATTTTTATTCGGTGGTTGCTCAATTCAAAAAAGCATTTCCTGCGGGTAATGCTAAGGACTTCACTGTTATTTATCTTTTAAGTGAAAAGCCATTTGATATAGCTGTATCTAGTCAGGAGTTGCTATGCGTATAAAACAAAATCCTTTAGTAAAAGCTATGGCTGCATTAATGATATTTGTCCCTTTGTATTTCCTAGCGACTAGTTCATCTGAAGAAAAGAGTGAAAAAGTTGAAAGCAAGAGCGATAGTAAAAATTCAGTCAAACCAGCGGTCACTGAAAACGAAGCCATTGCCGCCTTGTCTGGTTATCTTTCGACGGTAGAATCTGAGCAGGGAATATTGAAGCAAAAGTTAGATAGCGTAGTGACAAAAGACGATATAGCAAAAATGCTTTCTGATGCACAAATCACCGCACCAGCGGTAAATGAAGGTGCGTTGTTAGATAAAGTTAATCAACTGGTTACTGATAAAACTAAAGCGTTACAGAAGCAGCTTTTGGAAAAGAGTGCAGTTTCTCCAAATTCAGTCGGAAATGCGGATTCTGAAATTCCATTCGGTGAAGCTTTTGAAGTTAATATTCCTTCAAAAGGTAGCAGCGGTAATAACGATGACGAAATACATTGGGCTTATCCAGTAGGGTTTCAATTAGAAAAGGACGGAAAATCAGTAGTTGATATGTTTGGAACTGGCGACTCTTGGGGTAAGCATGCAGGAAAGTTTGCTGGAAACGTGAAAGCTAGTGCTGCTGATACGAAAGCATTATTAGAAGAAGAATTAAAGCCTATTCCTTACGCAACTATCCACGGTGATAGCTCTATACATGGAGCTACAGCATTAACAGCACTTATTGGGCGAGTAGAGCGCAAAGGAAAAACTCATGATCCATTTCGATTTCAAGTGATGTTATCGGGGGACACTCTGATGGCAAATGGTCAAACAATGCCTGGGGTTGCAAATGCAATAGTAAGCGGCGTAGGCACTGGTGATATGGCTTTTTCTTGCGTTAGAGGGAAAGTCACTAGCATTACATTTAACTTTGAAGATGGAAGAATTTACCGGCAAAAAGGAAGCTATGAAGAACCTCTGGCAGAAATAGGCGATAAGTGGGGTAATCCCTGTATTAGAGGCGAGTTAATAAGTGATATTGAAAAGTATATTGTTGCACAAGGCACAGTAGCAGGACTTGCATCATATGCAGACACGATAGCAAAACAGCAGCAGACGCTAACGTCTTCAGGAAACTCAACTAGTTTGGATCTGACTGGTGATGCGGGAACGTTAGCTATGGGCAGCTTTGCATCTGGCGGCTTAAATAAAACTGCGGAAACACTTAGCGAACGATATGAAAATTATTATGAAGCTATTTATGTTCCTCCAGGTGAGAAGCTTAGTCTTTTATTCATTGATGATATAAATATTGATTATATTCCAACAAACAGGAAAGTTAGTTATGAAAGCAATTATCATAATACTGCTAGTCTTGATTAATACTGCGTGTGCATCTAAAGATCCATTTGAAATGGCAAAAACGGGTCCAACAATGAAGCAAAGTTATGAGAATCATTTGTTAGGTGATGTGGTTTTAGCTACTGAAGTAACAGGTAATAGCTTAATTTCTCGAAGTCTAGAAAATGATATCAATTACAACTCAATTGATGAATATGCATATAAGCGCTTGCAAAACCCTGAGTTGGAAATGTTTATATATCCTCACCGCTCTACTAGACATGGTGTAGTAGTTCCTGGTTATACCATTAAATTTCCTATGTATGAACGGGTTCAGTATGGTTTAGTTGGGGATGTTGCTAATGCAGAATAATAACGAGTTCTTAAGAAAAATTAAGGATGTTGCTTCGACAATAGTTGATAGCTTTAAGCTATATGACCGTGAACCTGAAGAAATGGTTACTGAGCAAGATATTGAAGCAATGTATGCCGTGCGCCGCAGCTTCACAGACCGATTGCCTTGGATTGAATATTTAACCGAAAGTGAATGTTTTCTTCTTGACGATGAAAAAAGCGTTGCGGCCGTTTATGACATATTTCCTACCAATGCTGAAGGGGTTTTATTAAGTGAATTGGCTCGAGTTAGGGATAATTTTAAAAGCTTCTTAAATGAAGTTTTTCCTAAACACGAAAAAAATCCTTGGATAGTTGAGTTTTACCAAAGTGATGTTTTGTCTTTATCATTTTTTTCAAACACAATTCGTGAGTATGCTGCTGAGCGGGGTACGGAAAACCCATTAACAAAAGAGTATCTGCCTGTAATGGATCAGCACCTCAAAGATGTTTGTAAAGATGGGGGATTGTTTCACGATGAAACTGTAACTGGCGTTAATTGGCGAGGCGCAACTAGAACTTACCGTATGATTTTTTATCGTCGCTATGGTAGTTCAGGTGTACCGAATAAAGGTAGAACGGCGATAGAAGAGTTGAATGAAGTTAGGCAAAAAGTTGAAAGCACACTAACTCAATCGGGTATTAAAAACACTAGAGTTGATGGTAAAACATTCTACGAATGGCTCTTTCGTTGGTTCAACCCGAATCCAAAAGTTACAAATGGTGATACTGACAAATTGCTAGAGCAGCTACCTTATACCAGCAATGATGAATTACCCTATGGTCATGACTTTTCCGAAAGTCTGCTCTATACACCACCTGAAAGTAACAGGGAAAATGGAAGTTGGTATTTTGATGGAATGCCACATAAAGTCATTACTGTTCAAAATCTACGTCGCCGGCCCAAAATAGGGGCTTTGTCTGCGCCGAAGGAAAACGGTAAAAATATAAGCGCGTTATTTGACAGAATGCCCGAGGGCACTGTTATGTCAATGAAAGTTGTCATTACGCCGAGTGATATTGTTGAAAAAAAAGTTGAAAAAATTGAGGACAAAGCTAAGGGAGAGTCTGCAAAAATTCGCAGAATTAAGGATGAAACATATCAAGCAAAAGAGCGTATAGCTAACGATAACCCTCTTTATCCTGTAGAACTTTGTTTTTATGTCCGTGGCGAAGATGATGAACGATTACGGCAGAATCAAACAGACGTTATTTCTTTATTGCAATTAGAAGGATTGAATGCTCTAGACGACGAAGATGATCCAATTATCCTTGATTCATACTTACTAAACTTACCGATGAATTATGACCATTCGAAAGAGAAAAGAAGACGTAGATCTCGTTTAGTTTTTACAGAGCATATAGCTAATTTGGCACCTATTATGGGGAGAGGGAAAGGCACAGGGCATCCAGGTACTTTATGGTTTAATCGCGGTGGTGAACCAATGTGTTTCGACCCGTTAAATCCACATGATAGAGCTAAAAATGCTCATTTATGTTTATTTGGGCCTACAGGTTCTGGTAAGTCAGCACAAATTACCGGTATGCTTTTATTTATTATGGCTATTTATAACGCCAGAGTAATTTTAGTTGAGGCTGGTAACTCATTTGGAATGTTGCGTGAGTATCTAAAAGAAAACGGGATATCTACTCATAAGGTTAGGATGCGTTCTGGTGAAAATACAATTATTCCTCCTTATGCCAACGCATTAAAGGCTCTTGAGCAAGAAGATAAAGAGCAAGCCCTTTATGGTCGATCTTCAATTACTAAAGATACGGATACTATTGAAGAAATTTTTGAAGATTTTAAATCCGGTAAGCTAGATGATGATACCGATACCGAGTATGAGAAAGATTATTTAGGTGAAATGGAAATTGTCACTCGTATTATGGTTTCTGGCGGAAAAAAGGAAGTAGCGAGATCTATTAAGCTTGGCGATCAGCAAATGATTCGTGAGGCTATTATCAACGCAGCAAAGGCGTGTCGTGATTCAAAACGCAAAATGGTCATAACTGAGGATGTTGCTGCTGAAATTTTAAAAATATCTGAAGATGAAAAAGTACCTGATGCAATTCGTGAGAGATTTTACGAATATGCAGCGGCTATGAGAATGTTTACACAAGGCTTAGCAGGTCAAATTTTTAACAGAGAAGGTGATTTGTGGCCTGAATGTGATTTCACACACATCGATTTAGCTGAGTTTGTTAAAGACAATAAAGAAGCTGAGTTGGCAGTTAGTTATATGTCTATTTTGAATCATGTAAATGATATTGCAGAACGAGATCAATTCAGTGGACGCCCCATTATTTTTCTGACAGATGAAGCCCATTTGATTACTAAAAATCCTTTGTTGGCTCCTGGCGTTGTTAAAATTGTAAAAATGTGGCGTAAGTTGGGTGCGTGGCTTTGGCTTGCAACTCAGAATATGGCTGACTTCCCCGATGAAGCCGAGGTAATGCTTTCTTTGTTTGAGTGGTGGTTGTGTCTTGCTTTAGAACCTGCTGAAGTTGAAGAGGTGGCAAGGTTTAAAAAGCTGACAGAAGAACAAAAGCATCTTTTGGCAAGTGCCAAAAAGCAAGAATATGCTTATACCGAAGGTGTTGTTTTGAGTTCAAAACTATCAGAACTGTTTAGAGCCGTACCCCCAAGTCTAACTTTATCTCTGGCTATGAGTGAGGGCTATCAAAAAGCTGAACGTCAAGAGTTTATGACTAAACATAATATTACAGAAGTGGAAGCTGCTAAAATGGTAGCAAAAGCCCTCGATGCAAAACGAGGAATTTATAGATAATTTGGCATGCCAAATTTCATCAATTTTTTTGAAACCCTGCATTGCCAGGGTTTTTTTGTTCTTATTCCCATGTAATAAAAACCCCCAAAATTCTCTCCTAGCTTTCTCCTGAAAAGCACTTGTAACCAAGTTAAAATCGCTTCAATTAGAAAAGTTGGGCTAGATATGAATCAATTATCAAAAATATCAATTTCTATAGCGTTGTGTGTCGGTTTAAGCGGTGGTTGTACTTCTGTCATTTTTGAGCGAGTTGACCCTGTACCCGATTTCTTTATGCAATTTGATGCTGGAGAGTCTGCTATCAATAACTCATTTTCTTTGAATCAAAAGCTGAAAAATACACTTGTTCAGAAGCAAAAAGGGTCTAAAAAGCCGGTGCTTGTTATGGTGGCTTCAGGTGATGGTCAGCAAGACTATGATTTGGCGGTTTCACGACTTTTCTCATTTGCGAATGCCAGCAGTATAGATGCAGATTTTCGAGTCTTAGTAAAGCCTCTTGAGAGGGCTGAACAGGCCAATCGTGTTGCAATTTATAATATTGGTGATTGGGATGAATTTTCTAAATCATATTTAGAATCAGGGGACTTTTCTTGGGTATTAGGCTCTGGCGCTGTTTATCGGTCTTCTGATAAAAGACTTTTTTTATCTTCACCTCTTAAGCGGAAGATTGTTCCGGCGGGTTCAAACCAACTTGAACAGTTGGGAGATGCTTTGAGTCAACTTGGCTGGAATATTCAGAGTTCTCAAGCTTCATTAAAGGGGGTCGATGCGATCAAAGTTGGCCCTCTTAATATCGTTACTTTAGAACCAATGGCATCAAAAAGTGAGATCACGTTGTTAGTTAAAGAGTATCTCAAAGAATTTTTACCAGCTCATGATTTCATTGTGATTGGTGAGGATAAGGTAGTTAGGGTTTGGAATAATTCACTGTATGGGGATGGTCATGCGTTTAATTAATAAGCTAGGTGTTGTTTTTATGGTTGGGTTATCTATGCCCTATGCATTTTCATCTAATAGCGTTTTAGTGGGCGTTGACTCTACTCCTACTATTAGAGTGAGTGAAACTAAGATTTCCGAGCCTAACGATAGTGAGATTATGTCTGGTGTAGAAGTTCGGAGCATCCCAGAGACGTATACGCCTTATACCTCGGGTGTAACGTTGAATGAAAATGATGTTCATACAAGAGATATTGCTTCACTTATGGGGTCGCAGCCAGTATCACAGCCTGTATCAAGTTACAGTGATGCTTACGGGAATTTCAGGCAGCTAAAAAATGGGGGCGTGGAATTTTCGTTATTAAAAGGATTGTTGAAACCTCAAGTGATTGAGTTGCTTTTACATCATCAACTTATTGATTCTTACGATGACATTCAGTGGCAAACATCGGACAACTTTGTTTGGCCTAACTCTCATATTTTAAAAGGGCCAACTTTAGATCATGTTTTAAATGATTTATTAAAGCCTTATATGCTTGTTGCTGATTTTAAAGGCAATGGAAGCGTAGTAGTGAAAAATTTATAAGGATAATAATTATGATACGTAAGGTTTTTATTGCGCTTGTTAGTGCGACATTGGTGGCTGGTTGTGCTTCTTCTGTTTCGTCCTTTAAAGACGTACAGGCAGAAGGCCAGAAACGCGTAAGCGATGCAAAAGAATTTGCAATAAAAGATTCAAAGCTTCCGCATATTAGATATAGTGATGATTTTTATGTTCCTGAATTAAAGGAGCGCGATCAAGATAAGCCTCAATGGTTCGTTGAGCCTACAGAGGGGAGTTATCTTGATTATACACTTGAAGAAGTTATGAGAGATGTACTTGCTCGCCGTGGCGTGAATATACGGTATTTGGATGGTTTAGAGCCAAATCGTAAGTTTTCGTTAGTGCATAAAGGCACTATCGGCGAGTTACTAGATAAAATTTCATTTGCAACAAAATACTCATATCAATTAGATGGTGATTTGTTGACTTGGAGTAAATTTAAAACTGCTGAATTTGATATTTCATTTATAGCAGGTAAAACAGAGTATTTATTTGGATCAAAAGAAAATAGCCAAGGAAATTCAAATGCGAATTCAGGAGGTGGGGCTGTAAATACAGTCGTTACGGATACTGGATTTTCTACGTCAGATGAATATATAAATTTTTCAACGAAAGATTTATCTATTTGGGACGATTTAAAAAAATCGCTTGAACTCTTAAAAAGCGGGGAAGGAAAGTTTGTTATAAATCAAGCTACATCAACAGTTATGATTAAAGATTATCCTGATAATGTTGCAGCCATTGCAAAATATTTGAGAGGAGAGAACTCAAAGCTGACGCAGATGGTAGCCGTTGACCTTCAAATTATTGAATATACGAGTGAAGAAGGTGACCAACGAGGAATAAACTGGAATGTCATTAAACAAGATCTCGCTTCAGGAGGGGTTTTGGGTTTACAAACATCGTTTAATAATTTAATTCAAGATGACTTAGCCCCAACAATACTTGGTTATTCTAAAACAACAGGTAAGTATGCAGGTAGTAAGGTCTTAATTAATGTATTAGATAAGTATGGTGTTGTTTCTAATGTATCAAATAAACGAATTGTGAGCCTGAATAATCAGGTGAGTAAAATCGTTAAGGGCGGCGAAACTGGATACTTAGCATCTAGCGGTGGTACAGCTACTGCAAATGTAGGCTCTCAAGATAACTTAGTGCCTGGTATCTTGAAAACAGGCACAGCAATTTTCATGCTCCCAAATGCTGTGGATGATCAAGTTATTATCCAGTTGTCTTCTAAAATCACGCGCCTAGAAAATCTTAGAACGGTAGAAAGCGGAGAAAAAGCTATTGAAACACCAGAAACGGCCAATTCAGATTTATTTTTAAAATTTGCGGTGAAAGACGGACAAACTCTATTAATCAGTGGTTCGAGTGATGATAGACATGAGTATGAAGAAAACTCAACAGCCGGTTTATTGCTTCTTGGTGGTGAGTTGGGTGGAAAGAAATCTACTAAAGAAACAATTATGCTTTTAACTCCTCGTATTATTCGTAATTAAAAGGAGTTTTCATGAGGATTTATGTAAGCCCTAAAAACGAAAATCGGTGGATACTTCAACCTTTCAGAGTTGTTGTAAAAGGTGCGGGACGGGAAGAGAGACTTAGGCTGATAGCTAAAGCAAATGAATTCAGATATTTGAATGTATTTCCGTTAAGAGACGAGCTTCATGCTGCATATACAGTTGAGAAAAATGGTTTTGATTTTGCGGCTAGATTGCTTACCTACTGTAACACTTCTGGTATTGCAGATTTAATATATGTTGAGCGTAACAATGATGATCATAACATAATCGTTTTTATTAAAAATGGGCTGATAAAACAAGATAAAGTTGGTAAAAAAGCCGATATTGAAAGGGTTATTGATACCATCATTGATAGTGGTGACGTTGATGAAGTCAGGGTTGTAAATTATCAATTTCTTGATAGCTCTTTCTATGAAAAAGTAAAAGTTGCTTTTTCAGGGAAAATTGAAAATGTTTCTGCTGCATTAACCGATAAGTTAGAGCCGAGTGAGATTTTTGCGTTTCTTCCTGAACGGGAAGCTATGTCAAAAGTTAAAAGCAGACGCCCTTGGGTTTTATATGCCGGTATATTTTTAGTTTGTGTATTAACTGTTGGGAAACTTTTTTCTCTTACACCAGATGAATCAGAAAGTGAAATTGTAGTTGATCCATACTCTTCATTTTTTGAAGGGATGCAAACGGATACCGTGCAAGTCCTTAATCGAATGGCGCAAGATTACAATATTCATGTTGGTTTGCTAACACTCCCTGGTTGGGTGGTTGATAGGGTTAACATAACAAAAGGACAAGCAAGTTATCGTATGTTGCCTGAAGAAAACGGGGATATAAAAACCTTAACAGAGTTTGCAAAAAAGAATGATTTACACTTATTAATCAATCCAAACGAGATCGTTTTATTGGGCTATGGCGCAAATATTCCCGCTCTCAATGATGAATACGTAAAAATGTATGACGTTGAGAGTGTTCATCATTTCATCCGTGATGCTGTTAATGAATATATCCCAGGTGGACAGATTTCTTTTATTAGAGATGTTCCTAAAGGTGTTGAACAAAAATGGGTAATTAGAGAGCTTATGTTTGAGTTTAGAGGTATTTACAAAGAAGACTTAATGACACTAGGCGCGATAACTAAAAACTTACCCATCAGTCTTGGTGGCGATAGCTTAGACCCAAATGCTGGTCAGTATATAGTTGACAAAGAGCGGCTTACTGGTGGCATTAAAATTTCAGTTTTTGGAGATAAATAATGGAAAAACGAACATTGATTTTAGCTGGAGTATCATTTTCTATTTTAGCTTCAGCATTAGCTTACAGGTTTATAGGTAGCCAAAATACAGAAGTTATCGCCAATGTTTCTGATATTCCTACTGGCAAGATCCCTATTACCGAAAATGTTATCCGAACGCCTGAAAGAGGGCATATTTCGGATAGTATTGATGCATTGGCTAGAAAAATTGTAGAAAGTGCTCCAAATCAAGAGGAAGCATATACGTTTTTAGTTGAAGCCAAGTCATATCGTATTCAAGAGCTTAGAAACAGACGGGCGCAAGAAAGAGCTGCTGAAGAAAAGGCCAGGTATGACGCTGAGCTATGGAATAGAAAGCGTGGCCAAATTGATGTCGAATTGGCGAAAGAAGCTGAAAATAGTTCAATAAATACTCAAGCCGGACGGCAAAGTGCTTATATTAATGAGGATGTAAATCAGTCATCATTTCAGAGGGTGGATGCGGACTTTAAGGATGTTAGGGATGCCGCCTTATCAGATTTTATGCTACGGGCCATTATAAAAGATGGTGATACCTATATGGCGCGGTTGAGCTACAAAGAACGGGCAATGCCGGCGAAAGCTGGTTATACACTTTTGGGTAAAATTAAGGTGTTATCTGTAAATGCGAGTCAAGTTGTATTGAAGAAAAACGATGACACAGTAACGCTTTATGCTTACTAGAGGTGATTCCATGAATTTTTCTTATGAAGCCTACAAAGATAAAGGATATAAATTTTTCAATCCTTTACTTGAACTTTGCTTGAATTATGAGGGTAGCGGCGATATCGATGATGACGACACTACCTATGTTGCTGTTGTTATTCCGAGTAATACAGAAAAAAAGGCGATAATTGTCACTACAAAGCGAGCACATGACAGAAAATCTATGGAGATTCAAAATATTGAATCTCTTCTTTTTTCAAAACACTCGATTTTAGATATCAATATTGTTTATTCTCAGCCTAAAGATATTCATGCAATTTTGCATGATGCGAAATCTAAAGGTAAGAGTGATAGTAAAGAAGTTGACGAAGCTCGGAGTGCTGCGCTCCAAGATCTAGAAAATATTGTTACTGAAGCTGTCGTAACGGGGACGTCAGATATTCATTTCTATGTTTATGAAGATAGAGCTGAAGCCGTGTTTAGGATCGGCGGTGTGTTTAGCCGGAGAACTCCTTTAGGTAGGGAGCAAGCCATATCTATCATTGCGGCAGGACTTAACACTAAGTCTCCAGATTATCGTTCTGTCACAGATGATAATGAAATGACAGACGTTTCAATTTACTTAACGATTGATATTCCTGAGTCAAATAGTGCAGAAAAAGGCTCGTCGACCTCATTAAAAAGTAAGCGAGAGAAAATCAACCTTCGTACATCTAAAAGTGGTTCGCTTGAAGGTCCTCATACCGTTATGCGCGTAATTAGAACTTCACAAGAAGCGAAAATTACTATGCAAGGTCTTGGAATGGATGGTGATATTAGAGATATGTTGGTCAAAGCTACCGATTCACCTTCAGGTATAATTCTTCTAACGGGACCTACTGGTTCAGGCAAGTCAACAACATTGGCGGCCCTGTACGAGATCATCGAAGAAAGTAGAAAGATTATGCTTCTTGAAGATCCTGTAGAGTATAAAGTTCGCAGGAAAAATACTGTCCAAAAGCCCGTATATCCTAGTATTCCTGGACTTGGTTTTTTGGATTACTTAAAAAATGCTCTTCGTCAAGATCCCGACATTATTGGTATTAGTGAAATGCGTTCTAAGGAAGTAGCCGATATCGTCGTTAAATCCGCATTAACAGGTCACTTGATGGTTTCGACGTTACATACTAATGATGCTATTGGGGCTATAGTCCGATTAATCGATGAAGGTGTAAGCCCTAAAATCTTATCAGAACGTGACCTGTTTCGAGCTGTTGCGGCTCAACGTTTAATTCCAGCATTATGCCCTAATTGCCGAGTTAAAGGTAATGTCACTGGGTTTAGTGGTGCGTTCGTAAAGTCAAAAAATGGTTGTGACCATTGTGAAGGAACAGGTCTTAAGGGGCGTGTTTTAGTTGCTGAGTTAATAGTATTTGATGATGAATGTAGAGGTTTTATAGCTAATCATAATCTTGCCGGTCTTGAAAAATATATCAGATCAAATGGATGGAAAAGTATGGCTGACAGGGCAAGAATGCGTATCAATGAGGGAGTAATAGATCCATTTGAAGCTAAACGGTATATAACTAATTTGTTTGGAGAAGAGTCTAAGGTTACCTACCCTGACGTTTCATTTGAATACGTGGGGATTACACCCGCCTAGCCTAGAAATTTGGCATGCCAAATTTCAGTAAAAAGGTGGCGAATCGCTACCTTTTTTTATTGTGAAAAAACCCCCTAAATTTCCCCCCTGTTTTCCTGATACTAATTAAAAAAGACCTATTAGAATGGCTGTAATGAACATTTCTGGAGTTTTGCATGGCGTTTGATAAAGAGGAAGTGCTAGCGAGATTGAAGCGTGGAGTGCTTATTTTTCTTGAATACACAGGTGTCAACTATCAAACGTGGGAGCGTATTAAACGTTACATAAGGACTTGGGGGTTCTCCAAAAAAAGACAGGTTGAGTTTATTCAAGATTTTTCAAGCTGGTTAAATGATGGGTGTAGCCCACGGCAAGCTTGTAAATCAATTATTGATTCAGGACTTGGTGATAAGCGATTGGCGCAGGAAGTAGCTGCCGCACAGTCGATTTTTGATGCCTTAAAGAGAGGGCAATCAATCAGCGAGGGGATGGTAGATTGGTTTGAACCTGAAGTTGTTACTTTATTTGATGCAGGGCAGCAAGCCGGTGTTGGATCATTAACTAGGGTTGTTAATGAGTACCTTCGCCAAGAAGATGATACGCGAAAAGCTAAAGGGGAGTTTTGGAAGCCAGTAAAGCAGCCATTAGTTTACCAGTTTGTTGTATTGGGATTCATGATGACGATGGGGTTGTTCGTGTTACCACAGTTCGCAGAGCTTATGCCACCAGACAAGATGACAGTCCCTGTGAAAATAGTTTTGACTGTTTCTCAATGGCTTTCGACAAGCTACGTATACGTAGTTGCGTTGATCGCCTTGCTGTTTTTTTACGGTAATCGGTTCTTATCAAATAATACCAGTTCTTTTCGTTTGAGGATTGATAACTATTTTCCTTTAAATATTTATAAAAACTTTGCCGCCATGAAGACTTTGAAGACTTTAGGGATTTTGGTTGAAACTCGTTACAACTTACATAAGGCAGCATTAGAGCTTAAGCGGCATTCAACGCCCTATATGGTTTTTCACTTGAATCACGTGATCAGGGAAACACAATTTGGTGAGAGCGATTTAGGAGATGCATTAGATTCAGGCCTTTTGTCAAAAAGGCTCATGTTTCGCTTGAGAAATGCTGCAAATTCTCCAGATCAAGCTAAGAAAAAAAGCGCGATTTCGATTGCAGCTGATCGTAGTGGTGATGAAGCAGTAAGAGCATTAATTGGTACAAGGCAGTTTGTAGCACTTTTCTTGTGGATCACAATGGCCTTGCAATTGCTATTGGTAGTTAGCTCATTTATGGGCGTGATTTCTTCAATGTTTAATATGTCATATCGTTAATAAAAGGAGCCGAAAGGTGAGAAAACTAAGTAAAAGCAAAGGGTTTACCTTAATTGAGTTGTCAATTGTATTGGTCTTGATTGTCGGTCTTACGATCACTTTCTGGCCTCAAATTTCACAAATGATGGGTGTTGGTGATGCTGCGAAAGTAAGGGCGCAAATCTCAGAAATACAAAATGGTGCAATGTTGTATAAGCAGCGTAATAACGTATTTACTGGGATGACAATGACGATTTTGGATAATCAAGGCTATGTTTCGGATCGCATGGCTGACGGTGCTTCACGTAATCCTTGGGGCGGGAACTATACGGTAACAGCCAATGCTACTGATCCTACTCAGTATGTTGTTACTGTAACTGGCGTAAAAAATGCGGACATTGGTTCTCAGTTGCAAGCGGACTATTTAACGTCAGCTAAGGCTGCAACATTTAGTGGTACAACATTAACTGTAACATTCCAAGGTTAGCACTTATGCGTAAGGTTCGTGGGTTTACTCTGCTTGAAATTATGATAGTGATGATTTTAGGGACTGGGTCTGTTTTGTGGGCCTCGTCGATAAGAGAAGTATTCGTCAGAGCAGAGACGGCTAAACGTTTAGACCGTGACGCTCAACTTTTACTTAAATCCATGAACCTTTTTTACGTAAGGAACTGTACTGTAATCCCATTTCCTACTGTTAGCGAGGCTCGTCTTCGAGCAGACAATATTCTCGTTGGTGGTAATTTTATTAATCCTTGGGGTGGGGGATACCAATTAAGTATTGTTAGGTTGCAGCCGACAAACCCGCAATTGCGGGTTTCATTGGTTTTTAAAAATACTAATGATGCTAACTATGTTTCTGGGTTTTCATCAAACGCAAAAGTATCTGGTTCTACCGTTACATGGACCTCGTATAGCACTTTGAATAGGAATTCTGCTGGCATTACGAGACAGCTTGAGCGTCAGGCCTTTGGTATTCCAATGTGTTAAGGAAAGTTAATCAATGAATAAACAAATATTTTCTAAAGGTTTTACGTTAATTGAGTTAATTATTGTATTAACCATTCTTTCAGGATTAGCGGTAACTATCGGTCCTCAGTTTATCCAGCAACAAATTCCGATGGAACAGGCTAATGAGGCAAGGGATGATATTGCAGAAATTAAAAGTGCTGCCAATGCGTATTATATGGATAACCGCGCTTGGCCCATATCAGTAAATGAGCTTATAAATACAAGTTATTTGGCGAGAGGTAGTGTGTCGCCATTTGGTAGCAACTACAACATTACAACGTCGGGTAAAAATTTAGTTGTTTCTGTTAATACAGGCCGTCAGCAGTTAGCTAATATGTTAGCCGGTAAAGTACCATTTGGTAATATTAGTGCTGATAACAAAACGGTTAGTACCGAAATGGGTACTCCAACCAACGCTGCAATACAGTCCTATTTTCTTGCTAGAAAAGCTATTGCCGGTTGTAGTGATTGCAACCAACTTGCAACAGGAACTAACCTTGATTTCAATGACAATGATATTAACAATGTTCGTTCGCTTGATGCTACAGCAGCGACGATAGACACGGCTAACATCAAAACAGCAAAAGTAGATAGAATTGAAGCACAGCAGATTGCTTTAGGTGCAAATAGCATTTCTTACTCAGGTACAAGGTTGAATCT